>Ga0208030_1000041_pt1 | contig 92568 bp, 68 predicted proteins | sample MalvirDeepMed_M9_FD_184246 | JGI IMG/M metagenome (GOLD analysis project Ga0208030, IMG submission 184246) | Marine viral communities from the Global Malaspina Expedition - Malaspina viral metaG DeepMed_M9 (SPAdes) (version 2) | ecosystem: Environmental > Aquatic > Marine > Oceanic | place...
GTTGCGCGGCGGTTGCATGGCCGGCTTTGGCACACATGCCGCTGAGTTCTGCAAAGCGAGGGTTTGAGGGTTCAAGCTTCGAACATTCAATAGTGGCCACGGTTATCTCAGGTTCTCCCGTTGCCGGATTAGTTGGAGCCGGATTAGGCGCTTCTGCGGCCATCGCCGCCATCGCCGTCGCGTCTGGCTGCACATTTCCTGCTGCTGCTCGAGCAAGAGCTGCCCCATGAGAAACGGCCGCTTCTCCTCTACCAGTGGAGAGTCCATACGGATATTTGGTATCTGGCTTGCCATTGACATAAAACGTGCCATTAATCCAGCCCGGGCTTCTTTCATATACTGGAAAAAATGTAAAGCTTACTGTTATATCTTGGGGGTAAACAGATAGATCTTCATCCCACGGCGCAGTCTTGTCATGGCCGGTCAATTTTCTGCCAGCGCGTGCGGCGTTTTTTTGCAATGAATTTGGATGAAAAAACGGAGTCTCTTGAGTATCAATTCTGTACATCAAATTTGAAATATAACCTTGTAAACCTGATTCCCAAGCTTCTCCCCATACATGTGAGGAATTTCCGATCAAATTGAGGAGCCGAATTCTAAATATTGGAGAGCCGCCAACTTTTGTTATTATTCCCCCATTGGAATCTATTTCTTGTTCCGCATAAAGCATATTTGTTAATAAAGAAACTTTAGCCAAGTTTTGCCTGGCTTCTGAAATTCCAGTAGCAGGAGTAACAAACGACAAATCCAGTTGTCTTACGGTACTTTTCCACTTTTTTATGGGTTCAGATTGGCCAATAAAAAAGTGGTCATCATACGAGCTATTAAATATATCATTAAATGTTTTCAAGAATGCTTTAAATCTTACAGCCTTTCCACTGTTTATATGATATATCTCAATATAAAACCCTTTATTTGCAATATAATCCGTTGCATCTCCCGTTAAATTTGATTTTGATTTGTATCCAGGCATTATGTTATCCTATGGCTCCGAAGCCTCTAACGAGGTCCTGAACAGTTATTCCCTTGCGGCCTGCTTTCTGTTCCATACGAGTTAGAATAGCCGCAATAGTACCAAGTGCTGACACAGCTTGATTTGCTTTAGCTTCCATCGCTACGTTGGGAGTTGGAGTAGCGCCTCCTTGAACCACTACTCTTCGAGTGACGGGAAAATCCGCTGCACCAACTTTAACTTTAAAACCCTTTGTTTTTTCAAGTTGCTGACGCAATTTTTCCATATGATCATCGGCCGTTTTGTCGATCTGTTTGCTAGCCTTGATCAATTCTTTTCCGATGTCACGTTTCATCCACATAAAACCTTTCAAAGCTCTACCAGCATGCGCGAGGAAAAATGACATTGATTTCATCAATGTGATTCCAAGCCAATCACTCATGGTCTTAAAAAGGCCTTGTAAAGCATCAATAGCAGTCATACCAAGTCTCTTCAGCGCCGCCGAAATTCTTTTATCGGCCATGACAATTGTTGCCAATTGAATAGTAGTAGTTAACAAATCCGGAAGCGTTCTTGCAAAACTCATTACATCATTTTTGAACCCTCTAAGAATACGTCTCCCGTCTCTTCCAAGCCAACTGCCAATCTTGTCTTGATATTGTATCACTGCGCCTAAAGCACCTAGAAGTCCTATTGTCCCAAAAGTCTTTGTTAAAAACCCTATAGCACCAACCAGTAAAGAAACCTTCGCAACAGCTCCGCCTGTTGCCTCGTTCCACTTAACAAGCGCAACGATTGCACCACGAAACAAATCAAGTACTGGCCTAAATGAGACTGCTAACGCATTCAAAGCATTTTTAAAATTATCCCATATTCCTGTTGCTCTTCTAGCCACTTCCATTAAAGCTTCTTGCTTCCTCGCAGTCTCAGCAGCTCTTGCTAAGTTGCGATCAAACGCTAGAACACCTCCACTGAAGAATTCAAGTGCTTTTGCCATATCTGTAAAGCCGGATGCTGCAGCAAATGCCTTTCTTTCCCACCTGTCCATTGAATGCCATGATCTTCCTGACAGTTCCAGTGATTCTAGTAGGGCCCTGTTTCGTTGACTCTCTGTTTTATAAACCATTTCAATTGAATTAAGATACGGGCCGCCCAACATAGAATTCAACGTAGCAACTGCTCTTGCAGACTCTTCGAAGGTATCAAAGCGCGCTGCGACTCCCAGCAAGTCTTGCATGCCCAATCCAGTAGCTCTAGACTGGGCCAGTAGTTCCCTAAAGACAGTTGTCATATTTTGTCCGTAAGCTGCAAGGACGGACACCGCGTGGCCAAAACCTTCTACTGCCTGCACTCCGCTTACGCCAATGCTTCTAGCAAACTGAATGATATTTTCTGATACCTTCATTGTTTGGCCGCCAGAATCACCAATTGCTTTATTTAGAACTTGTATCATTCTTGCAGACGAAGAAGATGAGATTCCAGTTTGTTCGAGCATAGATACATAGGCAGCTAAGTCAATCTTTGTTGCAGTAGTTGCATCTCTAAACAAAACAGTAGTGTTGTATAAAACTCCTGCTGCCTCGGCGGCGCCAGATATTGCCAGGCCGTGGCGAGCCAAAGCAGCAACTGCTCCATCGATAACCGGAATGTAGGATCTAGTTGCTTGAGTTATTTTGAAAAAATTAGCACTCTGCTCGTCAAGAATTCTATTAAACTCAATAGTTACAGTAAACAAATGACTTATGGAATCTTTGAATGCAGTAAAAGTCATTTTCAAGGCATCTACATAAAATTTCAAAGGAGCAAAAACAGTTTCCCCTAAAACTCTGCGCGTGTCATCAAGTACCGGTTTAACAATATCATCAAAATAGTCTTGGAACAAAGTTCCAGCAAGACCTATACCTCCCAACAGCAGTGCTTGAAAACTACCACCTAATGCAGTGGCAAGATTACCAGCCAACCAATTTGAAACATTAGTTACCTTTGCTCTTGCCCACACTTCAGCAGAATGCAGCATCTGATTATATATCGAGCCGCCAGGTGCAGTCCAGGTTGTGCCTGCAACTCCGCCAGGGCCGGGGGCTCCGCCGCCTCCAGCTGCGCCTGCGCCGCCTGCGGCGCCTCCTGGTCCAGGTGGGGGTCCTGCTGCTGCCATGATAAACTACTCCTTAAAAATAATTGTTCATGAATAAATAGTTTTACATGTACTTTTTGTCTTCAGTTTCCACAGTTTCGTTCTCTAATTGTTTTTCTTCAATTAATCTCTGGAGAAACCAATTTCTTATTTTTATTGGTAGGTTGTAAGCTTCGACAAATCCCCAACCACCATAGTATTTCATATAGAAAAAATGCTCATACAAACCTTCTATATATTCATCATTCAGGCCAAAAAAACCGTACCGTGATTGGTACGTATACCTCCTTCGCATATTCGCACGCGTCACATTCAAAAAAAGCTTTCAAATTAGCTGCTGGGTTTACCTTTTGGTAAACACTTCGAATGTGCTTGCCGTCTGCAGAAGGCATACTTTGAATAAATTCATTAATACTGTTTCTTTGGTCGCTGCCATTAACTGAAAGAATTATTGTTCTAAGAGAATCAGTCAAATCAGTTTCTGGTAATTTAAGTTTCTTTTTTCTTTCTTTCAATGATCTTAATTTAGTCTCATCAACTCCGGACATGAGTTTTATTTCTACTGTAGCTTTTGATACCGGAAGTTCTATTAAAAACGTTCCTTCGTTTGTTACTTCTGTATTAGATTTGTCATAATCATCAGCATGTGTAATTTCTAAAATCTCATTTAGATCATATATGTTTTCACTTTGAATTCCACAAGATGGACACGTAACATCAACAGTATAGTCAGAACCATAACCAGTGATTCTTGCTGCTACCATTATAGCACCTTTGTCTCCTACCAACAAATCCTGCATGCTAATAGATTTATCTACTACTATATTTTGTAGAAATCTATCGAGTACAAGACCCTTCTTAATCAAAGATTGTGAAGCTAAGATATCCTCATCTTTTGCTGTCATATAATTAATTTCGACCATTTCCTGGTTGTGGAGAGGGTGTTCTTCTGGGTAGTATCTTCCTCGTGAGGGAAGCTCAACAAATTCTGTTGGAGTAACGAAAGAAAAGTTATTTTCTCCCGATGTTTGAGTAGGGTCAGAACCGTCAGCATCTAATGCTCCGAGTCTGTCCTGATTATTTCGAGTCGACATATTTACCTCTTGTGTAAGTTTATATTATAATGTCATTTTAATTAAATGTTAAGAAGTGCCTGTATTAAATTTAGCATAATCATAGCGAACGTTCACGTTAATCTCAAGAATCGCATCACTATCATAAGAAAGCGATCCAAAGTCAACAGAAGTAACCCATGGGTTATGAAGCTGAAATTCATCCACAACTACGTTATTGGAATCCAGTTGTTGCAAAGTAATCATTTCACCAAGCTCTTTTACAGCCAAATCCTTTGATACTGTAGAAACTTCCTGAGAGTCTGGCACATTGTATCCTGAACCAAGCAAAAGTTCATAAAATCTTTCTGTCGTATCAGGTACGATAGGATCAATAACAGTAAAACTTATAGGCTGCCATGTCACGTTACCGGGATAGTAAAATTTATGACCAAAATAACTATGTACAGTTTCGTTTACAGCATACTTTGGTTTGTCTACCTTTTTTATAAGGTATGTAGGAATTCCAAATCTCCCGGGTGCGCCACCTGGCCCACCAATATATAACAGCCATCTATGCTGCCTTTTTGGTTCTAATTTTGCGTCACTCCAAAATGATTGATTGCCTGCCATTTTTTTATTGTCTCCTCAACTGTAAATAGTAAATGCTTTGAAAATTTCTCTTATTAATCTTCAAAAGAAGCTCCAGAATCTGTGATAATGAAATCTAGAGCAATGAATTCGATTGAGCGCGCGGGCTTCAAGAAAATCTTAGCATACATGATGTTTCTGTCAATTAAATCTGGAGTTGTGGTTGTTTCATCAAGAATAACCTTATAATCAACCAGGCCCAATTGACTCTTTACGCTACTAAGGAAGCTTTCAGCTCTATTTCTGAACCCAACCCAAGTTGCACGCACGTTCTGTTCGAACAGTGTTGTCGCCGCAATTCTTGAAACTTCTTTCTTCACAAAGATAAGTAAGCGGCGAACATTAATTCTATCGAGAGCAGAAGGAGTGAGTTGAAGTGTCTTCTGACCGAAGATTACAATTCCCTCTGCTGGGAAAGTGGCAATTGGGTTGATATTTGCCTCATAGAGCTTGTCTCTATCTTCAGAGGTAAGTTTGTGAGTAACACCAACAACATTTAAGCCCGAAGCCCCAAATGAAAGTCCGCCACGTGTAAACCCAGCTGGCGCAAACCATGGAGCCTGTTGGGCATCGCTAAATGCCATGGCACCAAGAGCAACAACAGAGGGCGGAACTTTAAGAACCGCTGCAGTTCTCTCATCGCGGATCTGAACCCATGGATAATAAGTGCAACCATAACTTGAATTGATTTCTCTGTCTTCAAGCTTCTTCCTGAGAAGATTAATGTCCTGAGAATCAATACGTGATCTTTCAGTATCACTGTTTTCAGTATAAGGCTGGTAATTTCCCTCACCGACTGTATTATTCTGTAGATCAATGATAGCTAGAGCGTCTGCTCTTTCTTCACATTGGTCAACAAGAAGATTTGTAAGATTTGTTTCTGTTACACCCGGAATTGTAGCAATATTGTATTCCAACAAATCGGCATCTTTAATTGATTGAATAGCTTGTTTGACAGTGTTATAAGCATAGTTCACTGTCGCATTTCCACTTGCATCGTCTAACAGAGAATTTCGAAGTGGTTCTTTTTCTGTAATATCGAACCCATCAAAACCTCCATGGAGAAGGGTTGTAAACCTGTTCCATTTCTTTTCGTTAACCAATTTCTTGGCACCAGTATTTCCAGTCCCAGTGTCAGAACCACTAGTAGCGGTGTAACTCGAGCCATCTTTGCGGCTGCCAGAAGCATAACGCACATGTGGGTTGACTTCGACAAGATCATCAAGTGAGAAAACCCATGAAATCTCTGTGTAGGTCCCACCGGTGTCTCTTCCTGAATCGATTCCGCCTGGCATAGCTCGGATCAGATCGCGAACACTTTCGTCAAAAATGTTTGAAGCCGATCTTTCAGTGCGAACACCCCAAAATGCTTTCTTGGGATTGTCAATATCTCCTTCGTTAGAATTATCTCTTAGAGGCAACTCTGGGAAGTAGAATGAAGACGACATCTGCGAACCTATATGAGTGTTTGCATCGGTTTTATCAAGCTGTTTGGTATAAACACTAGATTTGACACCAGAAGAGCCGGATGCATTAAGAGAAGATGAAAACAGGCAATTATATCCCGATGTGGAACCTTTTGCATATGGAATTCCAACTGCTTGATCACCAACAATCATATGGTACCCGGTCAGACCACCTTGGGTCTCTGCGCCGGCAGCAGTCGCGTCGTATGTTCCGAGGCCATTTTCGTTGCCTCCGGTAACATTTAATGCGTTAAGGAAACGATAAGGACCATACACACCGAATGGAAGTAAGCCTTCGCCCGCTCCATTATCAACATCTTCGTTCATGGCTACGCGGAGGAATTTAGACTGGTTTGGGTATTCGCCATATTCTCGATATCTTTCTTCGACAGTATTCCATTCAAGATATTTGTCACCAATTCTTCTTTTAATGTAGTTTGCTGAATGTGGGTTAAGATTTAATCCCTTGAACACTTCTACATATTGAGGTTTGCTGTCTCTATCGCTAATAAACCTGATTGCAACTGTAAATGTGCCGTATCTGTTATATTTGTCATTTGGGAATTTCAGATCTTCAATTGAAATTTTGAGATTGTTTTGTAGCCATTCTCCCTGATTCAAAGAAATGAGACGAAACAGCTTTTGCACAGATTCGTTGTCGTAGTTGGTGCTATTGCCCGTATCTTGAGAAATATACCAACCTGTCTGTGCATTTGCTCTTCCAAATCTCCAATCTGCGCCATCTTGCACAAAATTTCTAGATTTCAGAGGCAACATCAAACCGTGAGTTACGCTGCCCCATCCACCAACTTTGTCGTCAAGGAAGCCTTCGTATGATTCACCAAGAAAGTACCCTTTTTGGTTATCTGTAGTAGTAATAACTGTATTTGTTAGTGTAGGATTGGTATTGAAAACTTTTCTAACAAAATCATCCGAACTGCGATTAAACGTGAAGTCAACTTTTTCTACACCAGTGTGGAGGCCAGTAAGAGTAGTTGTATCTGCCTGATTTGAAGAGGACAAGATTTGCCCGGGAGTACCAATCAACATTGACAAGGTTCCAGGTGACGAAGCAGCTGATCCCGTTCCAATTGTCACTGCATGTGAAGCAGTATATTGTGACACAGAACCATTTGATTTATCGAAGTCAAAGGCGCCAGACAGAACCATTGTGGTGTTCTGGTCGCAATAGAAAATAGCAGCCAAAGAACCTGCAGCAGGGTTGGCGTCAGTATTCGTCCCGGGCGAAACGGCTCCCATTATAAAGTCGGTATCAATCGCCATGGAGCCGTTGGTGTTAGCAAGAATAAGACCATCGGTGTCGTCCGCAGCCAAGACAAGATTAGATGTCGCTTTAAGAGTGACAGTAGTGGTAGTTGTACCATCTTCCGCGCTGACGCCGACAACGCCGGTGGTCGCGAGGGTGGAAATACCGGAATGATATTTAGCAACAGTGGTAGTAGCTGTGCCATTGATCGCATCTTTTATATAACCTCGCGTAGCTGCCGTATCCCCTGCTAAGCCTAGCACCCAAATTTCATTGGCTGCCATTCCGCCGGCCAGTAGGGTGCTGGAGGGTTTCATTACAAATTTGTATGTAGTGCCGGTGCCTCCAACAGTTGTCGGTACATTGATTGTAAATGCTTTGTCGTCGCCGACGACACTCGCTTGTATAGCATCAATTACAGTCGCTGTAGTTAAGCCCTGATTCTCAATTTGGTCAGAACCATTGAACAGCCAAAGACCATAAGCTCCGCCGGCGCTTTCAACATCTTCGTTTGGAGTCGTTCGCGCATTTTGGCTTAACAACACCTTCGCAATGCCAGCGGATGTGCCGTCGCCTCCGCCCCAACCAGCTTTTCCAGCTGTCGTGGCTAGTGTGTGTTGCTCACCAAGAAGTCTAATGAATGTGAGAGGAGCATTGTTACTTAACCAAGCTTTAGCAGCATAAGAGCCGTAAGTTGGTGCTAGCTTGTTGCCATCTCTAAAAACATCACCAGTTTGAACACCAGGAATGGGTTCACCAAAAATCTCAACAAACTCGGCATAAGATCGAACTTTGATTGGAGTTCCTGCGGGCCCTTTTACAGAGCGCCCAATGACCAGTGGTCCAATAACTTCTGGTGCTGCTTCAAGAATCGACTTATCAATCTCATTCATGAAGATTCCCGGTGATACAAATTTAAACTTCTTTACAGACATACTTTAAAGTCTCCTTTATGATAGTATTTTCTTTAATAAATAGTAATTTACTTTCTCAAACTCCAATATTAACTTCTATAAAATGAATCATCATCGTGCTCTGGTTCATCTTTATTGATTACTCTTTCTCTAGGTATTTTTACAACGACAGCATTTTCACGAACTACAAGTTTTGGTTGATCTTGATTATCACCTGAACCAATCAAATAACCTAGAACTTCTATGTTAACAGTTGTTTGATAAGTTTTTTCGTCTTCTCCTAGAGTCGACATATTATTAGTTTGTGCGAAAGCTGGCTGAACAAACGCTTCATATAAGTGTTTGTCTTTTTTAATTACAAAATGATTAATATTTCCAGGCCTCACAACGAATGGAGTCAACAGATCATTCATTTGTTGTTGATACTCAGTCTTGAGAGTAATTGCATAGTTTATCAGCAGTGGTACAGGCATTGGAATAGTAACTGTCTGATAAACAATTTTATCGTTTTTAAATGGATAATTTAATTGGCCAAACAAGCGATAAGTGTCCGCTCTTTTGAAGTTGCTTGTCTTATCTTGTTTAATCTTTCTCGCAACTATAATTGAACCACCTTTTTCGTCGTTGACTGGAGGAACATTTCCATAAAAAACACCTTTTTTTATAGGATTTTTTTCTATTGAGATTCTCTCGATTGTCATTATCGGAAGAATTAATGATCCATTCTTGTCTCGCAAGTTTTGATCGTTTTTGATCTGAAAAGACCTTTCTGCAGTCATCCACAAAGTTGGCACCTTCTTGAATCCTTTGTTTGTGGTCGCATGTATATTAAAAACTTTATCAATATGTTCAAAAAAAGCTTCGTCAATCTTTTCTAAAGTTGAAGGCACAATAAGTTCTTCATGAACAACTCTTGGATCTGGAACACCTGTATTTTTATGTTTAGGTGGCATCAAACAAACCCTCGCGAGCACGAATACATCTTGCAGATATCTCAAAACGATGATCAATCTGACCAAAGAACTGTTTCGGTTCATCTAAAGAAACAATCTCATAATGAACATCGCCGTACAGAGCAAAATCCCCAACTCGAACAATAAGATCTTGATCTTCTGTTAATCTTCTTTTATGGAAATGAAGAAGTAGTGATGAGCTTTTATCGATACCAACATTATTCATAAATTCTGTCTTTAGCCCTTCCCACTCAACTAAAACATAAACACGAATTGGGGGCAAAAATGTTTTATTAATGGCTTCTCCATAAACTGAATGAAAATCTGTATGTTCCAAACTGATGGGGTAATATAATATTTGCTGGCCAATGACACGTTCGATTAATTCATCATTAACCTGTTTTATCAGGTCCCTCTCCTTTTTTCCAACAAAAAGAGGCGGCGGTGGCTGTGTTGGTTGTTCCCATTTAGACATCTTTCTATATTACCCCGTAAACACTGGAAGAGGAATTCTCTCTTGAAGTCTACTAACTGATTCTGCGACAGTTGCATCTCTTTCAGCCAAATTGGCATATGTCAATTCATCAAGAACGGTTTTAAGTTCATCTCTTAATGTGGCTTGCTCTGCTGTTGCTTGAGTGATCAAACTATCACCATTTAATGTTACAGATTCTCCTGGAACGGGTATTGTGCTAAATTTGCTTCTAACTAAACCTAATGTTTCTTTTGTTAACGCTAGTGAAAACCTTCGTATCCATTGTTTTCCGATAGAATTAATATTTCTATAAGGAATGTTAGCAAATGGCAGAGTATTCATGTTGTTCACACCAGAAGTTCCACTTAATTTGTCATCATCCTCTACCCATGGATCTTCTTTTACAGTAAACTTGATCCACATTTTTTCAGGAGCAGAAGTTGTTGTTAATGGGAAGAGCCGCAACCTGTTATCTTTTATTTCAAAAGAGTAATGAGAGTTTCTCGTATAAATTGCGTCTTCAAACATCATTGCTTGTTGTTTGTTCTGCCAAACCGGAATGATTTGGAATTGTGAATCGTCAGCCCATTGACCATAATTCTGAAGGTTACCGACAGTGTTGAGTCCTCCATAATATCCATAGAATCTCCACATCGCAGCAGGAGTTTTATAATAGACTTGTTTAACAATGATTCTTTTTTTGCCCACTTTATTATAAAATGAAGAATTGTCATTGCTGGAATCTATAGAGGCAGAATAGATGATGGCTTGAAGATCATAATCTTGTGAATTTGTAGATGTACTAAAAGATGATGAATATTCTGTTTCGTCTCCTCCAACCCCAATACTCGCTCCGATGCCTAAAGTTACTTTTCTTGAATATTCAAATCTGTATTTAGGAAATTTTAAAGCAAGTTCTTCTGAGTCCTCGCCATATAGCGAAGATGGTAGTTCATCGGAGTCAACAAGACTGCCATCGTGATCGAAAGTTCCAGTTGCGCTTCCAAGAAGGCTTCCAAGAACATTCTTTGCTTGATGTATATTGACAATATATGAGTACTCTAAAACTGCTTCTTCATAAGCGGCAAACACATTTTCTTTTGTTAACTCTATATCTAATATGTCTCCACCAAGCTTTTTATAGGTATAAGCAACTTGATCGACGGCGCCAGTTATAAAATTGTCAGAGTATAGTGGAGATGCTTCATTGCTATATATGTTAAACGGCAACGTTGTTGTCGTAATATCATTTAAGCTCGCTGTTTGTGGTAAAACAATTGCGCTTACAGTACTTGAAGGCGAAAGAGTAGGATAGGCCATTCATAGAGACTCCTATAGCTACCTTAATTAGTTTTGGAAAAAAGAAAACCCCAGTCTAACCTAAGTCAAACTGGGGTTTTCGATAAAAAGGTTAATTAAGTATTAACCGCGAAGATCTTGAACTACAACAAGACCGTACATATCAGGACGTACCATCTTTTTAGCGTAGCGAGTCATGACACCCTTACGGGGCACGAAGTCCTCTACACCAAAGATAGTAGGCGTGACCTGGAGAGGTACATACGGAGCATATACATATCCGCTCTCGAGGAACGAACCACCTTTACGACCAATAAGAACAACGTTCCTGAGGAAGTAAGGATCTACATATATATCCCATTTCTTGCTAAGACTACCTGTCTTAATAGTACCAACTGTGCCTCTGTCAGTATCACCTGTTACGTCAGCACGGAAACCAGAGGTAAACTCTAGAATATTGGCGACTTCAGGTCCTACTACAATGAAGTTAGCTCCGCCTCGAAGCGTCTTACGATGAATCTGAGCGGATACGTCATTGATGGTTTCGACAAGAGTCTCATACCATTCAGACACGGTACCAGTAAAGTCAGCACCAAGAAGTGACTCATTATTGAGGTTACTAATCGGTTGACCATTGGTACGATCAAGGAACTTACCAGGTCGGCGAGACCAATGATAAGTGCTAGCAGTGGAACCCTTAACGAGATCTTCGAGGATCTCGCGGTCAATCTCAAGAGCAATTTGCTCAGAGAGAATGCCAGTAAGTTCTACTTCAGCATCAAGATTGTGGTAAGCATTGAGATCTTGACCAAGCTCTGGGGTCCATTTGGCCTTGAGCTTTTTGGTGATAGCCGTGACAGACACGCTGTCTACCTTGATATCAATCTCAGGGATACCTTCATCTTTTTCCAGTCCCCATGGTTCGAGACCAACAACAGCACCAACTGCATTGGTTGAACCAGCAGCAACAGAAGTACTATTGAAAGCGTCTGCAAGCGCATATTCGTATTGCAGACTCAAGGGGTTGTCAGCGGCGCTAGCCAGTCCCATACCATACTGATGCAAACCAGTCTCATTGGTAGTATCAGTGGCGAAGAACAAGAGAATGTGATCTTTCTTGGAACCACTGAACTGAGTCAAACGACGAACCACCTTCATTGAGCCTGACATTCCATAATCTGTACCTTCTTTCGCAACAATGCTTTGCAAATTGGCCTCATTGAGATTCGGGAAAGTATCGGAGTTATTAGGAACTCTAATGACACACACGTTGGTTGTTCCCGACGTGAAATCAGGGTCGAAACGACAAAGCGCATCGAACTCAGCTTGAGAGTTAACACCATCTGGCACATCATCAGAACCAGGTAGCTTGCCACCAAATGTACCGGAAGCAACAACGCCGGCGTTGGTAGCGTGATGTCCGCCGGCGACGTTGGCCCAAGTTTCAAAAGCGTGGCCGGATGTTCCGGCGGCGATGCCTCCGCTAGAACCAGTCGGTGAAGAATAGCCCTGATTAAGATTGTAAGGTCCTAAGCTGACATTCTCGTCACCAAGGTTAACACCACCGGTGATTTCCACACCGACGACGCCGCCGCCATAAAGCGAATTCGCAGTACCGGGAGTACCTTGAATACCATCTAGGTCAGCATTCAAACCTAAGCGGTTTGAGGTATGCTGGAAGTCCAGGAAGAAGATGAGACCCGAAGGGAGACTCATCGGTTGCACTGACACAAGGTCATTTGCAATGAGTGAACCGAATACTCGGCGCACGATTGGGAATGCAACAGCAGCAAAGCCTTCTACATCACCAGTATGCATAGCGGAAGCTTCACGAAGAAGTTCCCTAGCTTGGTTTTCTAGAAGACGAGACATGCTCTGTCGCGTAGCATCGTTAGTGAGACCTTCAAGAAGTCCAGTGTTTTCCCACTTTTCAAGTAGTGCAGCACCTTCCCTCTGGAGGTCACGATTAACAATGCCTTCAGTTAATTTATCTAATACAGACATTTTTAAATCCTCCTTATAAATTATTTAATACCTGCTAAAGTCTTCCACCTATCATTAAGTGGAGCACTTTTCCTTCCCTCTTTTCTGCGAGGAATGGTTGTTGAAGAGTTTCGTTTGACTGCTTCGCTCAGTGATTGCGGATTACGCTTGCGCGAACTTCCCACTGCGCTTTGAAGAGTTTCATAAATAACTTTACTCTCCTCAACAGAACCGGCTTTAGATAGAGCTTCGACAACTTTAATTTTTTGTCGCTCATTCAGGGAGGTGCTACCCAACACGCGATTCGTGTACAAAAGCTTGGCATTTGAAAGATTCACTTCTTCGAGTCTTTCTTTCACCTGCACAAGCAAGTTCTTATATTTTTTGTTTTGCTCAAAAAGAGTCTTTTTATCTTTTTGGAGCTTTTTAATTGATTCTTTCAATTTTTTGTTTTCTTTCTTTGTCTCTTCGTCTTCGTCTTCATCGCCCTGTGCTTCTTGAGCAAGAGCAATGTCTTCGTTTTCTTCATCAAGAGTTGCGTTTGAAGCGCCGCCGGCTTGACCAGTTGGTACGTTTTTGGGGAGACCAGTAATTTTTTCAATGATGGAAGCTAGTTGTTCTTCTGTAAGCTCAACTGCTTCTTCGTCGTTGTCTTCTTCTTCAGTCTCAGCATCGTCCTCTTCCAATACGTCTTCATCGAGTTCTCTTGTCAATTCTTCAGCCAACTTATCCAAGTCGATATCGACCTCTTGGTCTTCCTCGAGGGCTTCTTCTTGATAGTGAGCATGTGGAACACTATCAAACTGATCTTCTGTTTCTTCTAGAGGCTCTTCACCAGGCATTGGCATTGGCATAGGCGGAGGCATCATGGGCGCCTCCTGCTCTAAAAGAGAATTAACAGCCTTTTCAACTTCAGTAGAATATCTTTCGAGAATAGTAGATTCTGCGCTTTTTAAAGCTGCTTCTTTCAAGGTTTCTGCATCAACAATTGCTTGTTCTAACATGCTAGTATTCGACATATTTTGTCTCCTGATACGTATCTAAGATAAATAGTAGCATAAACGTTAAAATGCCATATTATAATACGGTTCTACTGGTTTTCGAGTTTCGCTTCTAATTCCTCAATAATTTATAGCGCTATCCAAGTGAGGTTCACAACTGAGTTGTCGGCGAGGTGCGAGCCGGTAGAATTATAAATGTTGATGACGAAGGAGCCTTCGACAATGGCCCAAGTGGAGAAAGAGGCGAGGGCGACGAGTGTGTCGTTGGCGGTGTCCATTATCTGAAGCAGTACGACGTCACCATCTTTAATTTTATTGCTCACAATCTTGAGGCTCGCACTGGTGCTGGTGTCTAGTTGCGCGCCAAGAGTAATCGTAAGAAACCCACTCCTTGTGTTAGAGGTAAGTGAGCACAAGCCCCCGCAATTATTACTAGCTCCCAGATCGACAGGGGTAGAGATGATGCCGCCTTCAGACCAAGCGGTATGGCCACGCGTGTCTACACCAATGTTAAAGTTCGCACCACTAACTCCAGCCACGGTGTGGGTGATCCAATCCCATTGATCAGTTTGAAAACTATTCGGCCCGTCAACCTCAACCATGCCTTTGACACCCATAATTGAAATTCTGTCGCCGTTGCTAAGGCCATGGCCAGCGGCTGTTATTACGCCTGGGTTAGCAACTGTTATTCCAGTAATGAGGGTGGGGGCTTTCGGCGTGTGTCCGCCGATAGCAAGGGTGGTCACTCCACCCAGCGACACGCCAGTGGACGTGGTTTCAATCGCGGCGTCTAAGGATCCGTCTTTAAGGGTGAGAACGTTGGCGGATCCATAATCACGAATAACAAAATCATCCCCGGCGGCGTGTGAGTTTTTCACTTGCCAATATGTCTGATTGTCCTTCTGCAGCTGGAATCCTGAATCGAAGCCGGCGGCGGAGTTGATTTCGAGGAATGTGTGTGCACTACCGCTGACGATCAACGAAGGTAAATTAGTATTACTTGGGTTCGGGCCACTGCCTCCTCCTGGTCCTGACATTTAATTAATCTCCTTATTGATTCGATTCATTCCAGTTTGGATCCTGTGGTCCCAATGTAATTCCTGAACCGGTGAGTATGTACATTTCTTCAGTAGAAATCGATGTCAATTCTGCATAGACTTCGTAGGACCCCTCAGTAGCTCCATCAGCATTATAAATATATATTTCTTTACATTTGCAACGAAATGTAAAAGAGTCGCGATCTTCAGTAAGAGTCACATAATGTAGACCATCGAAAGTGCCGCCATCTTTGCAACTACCTGGCGGTGCAGCATCTCCAAAGTACACCCTTAAAGTCGTCCCTGCTTTATTCCAAACCACAACCTCTCTCGCAACTCTGGGAAATTCGATTTTGTGTTGTGTCGTAATTGGGATACTAGCAGCACCAGTTAAATATGGGGTACCAGCAACCAAATATGATGCAGCATTCCCTAATCCAGCTCTTGGATACGAGTGCGTCCAACCTCGGTCATGTGGTGGATCTGGTGGCAAATTCGGCATTTTCTTCTCCTATTGTTTATTAATTAGTTTCTTGTTTGGCTTTCAACTTGTCCAAAGTGGCTTTTCTTCTCTTTTTCATCCTTCTTTTTATAACAGAAGGTTTCTCATAATACATTCTTTCTCGAAGGTCATCTATGATTCTTTCTTTCTTAACTTTTTTGACAAATCTCTTTATAGCTCTCTCGATGTTGTCGCCTTTTTTAATTTTTGTTTCCACGTTAGCTGGTTTCATGTCTTCATCTCTTCGTTAATGCTTTCCAAGTGTTAGCATTCCCCATCAAGTTTGATATGTCCACGCCTGAATCACCTGGATCTACACCAGATAAAGGCCCTTGTGGTGAAGTAGCTTCTCCTGGTGCGCCGGCTTGCGCTACTGGCGTTGTACCTTCAAACAAATCAACCCCATTATATGAACTTTTGCCAATAGCGTCTAACATCTTCTTTCTTGTTTCGTTGATCTTTTGAGTGTTCTTTTGTTGCTGTTCCAGTTGCAATTTTTTAATTTCATCGTTGTCGCGTTTTTGTTCAACAACCACTTGCTGCGTCGATCCCAAACCTTTCACAACCTCAGAGATAATACCAGACAATATGCCCTCTTCAAAGAGAGCTTCACGAATACACTCTTTTATCATGGGTTTTAACACTTTCTTGAGTTCTGATTTTTTCATTTAATTTCCTGTTAGCGGAATGGATTTAGCTTTAAAAATTTTTTATGCAACGTAGTGCTGCCTCCACTATGTCTAAAAGATACAGATTCGACACTTTTATCATTCCATTTTTCTTTCGACACTTTGCCACAAGTACCTGGCTTGACAATTATGTTTTCAAACCCAGTGTCTTCTCTCACGCAAACTTTAACTTCTTCTGTCTCTAATTTTGATTTTTCCTTCAAAACGTTTTCAAGTTCTTCTTTAATAATTTGTTTAAGTTGTGATTTTGTTAGTTTCATGTTTTTATTTTCATAATATTCTCCACTAGTTGCATCCCCTTTCGCGAGACTTAAAGCTGCGCCGGTGGCGTAATCTCGCTCGTGGCCCGGGCTTGCGCCCATGGTTGCCTTTGCAAGAAATTTTTCAAGGCCCGGATATTCCGAGTAAGCTGCGACGACGATATCGTTTATTTGCTTCCGCGTGGCGTTGCGTTCCTCTACCGCTGCACTAAGCTTTTCTTTCATTGCATTAAGTTTTGCAACGTTCTCCTTATATCTAGGTTTTCCGTGTTCTTGGCGTGAGCGGTCGGTGTCGCTTTGTTGAGCTTTGATCTCACTTTTTTGAGCTTCAATCTCTTCTGCAGAAGGAGCATTATTTGCCACATCGGCGGCCTCTTCAAACCCTGGATATCCAAAAATAAGTGGGAGCCACTCCTGCATTTCTTGTGACTGCGCAATTTGTCTAGGCTGATCTTTATATTGTTTGTATAAGGCAATGGCGTTCTGGGCAGCAGGCAGCAATCTTGATAAACCTTTTCTCGCCAGACCTGCGATGCCGCGACCAACAATGCCAGGGGTTTCCGACCAGTCACGCTCCTTCAAAACGTTTTCAAGCTCTTCTTTGATAATTTTCTTTAGCTGTGACTTAGTTAATTTCATTTGTCGCTCTCTCCTCTCAAGACATCATTTAAAGCACGATTAATTCGATCCGCTTTTGTAAAAACACCCTTTATAGCACCTTCATTAATCTGGGGTGTCGTCATATAAGCACCAGATGTTGAAGGCTCCGAAACCATATCAAAACAAATTAATTGAAAGTCGTCTTCGACAATTGTGTCGCCATTCACCTCGTTCACAGAACCCATTCCTCTAGAAGAAATACCTAGTTTGACGCCGGCACTAGCAAGCTCTTTCAATACTTGACCAGCTGGAGTATTCAAAACCTGAATTTTTCCCATTACAGCGCTATCATCGCCCTTGTCCCACCAAATTTCTGTTATAAGATGAGAAGCGTTTCTAAGATTAATGACTGAATCTTCTGGATGATCTAGTTCCCCCAATGCTCTTCTTTCTTTAACAAGTTTTTGATAGTTTTTAACTTCTCTTTCTAAAATATTCTTGCTATATACGCGGCCATTGCCATTTTTTGCATCGGCTCTTTGCATAACACCAGTAAGAAACACATGGCCTTCTTTGACCATTTTTTTCTCAGCTTCAGTCAAAAAGTCTTGGCAAACTCCGCCTTCGCAAAGTTCATAGTATTCTCTTAATAATAGTTTTGACATCAGTCACGATCCTTTACAACAATGTCTTACCGGTTGTAGCATCCATTTAGCCGTCCAAATATCTGTGTTCATGTTTAACTCCGTTATCTCCAAATAATGTGCAAAAAATATAAGATGTGCCGGAACTTAGGCACCCCAGTAAGAAATAATTAATGACATTATTATCAAATGTAAATAGTTCTGTATATCTGTTTATTCCTACTAAAAACACACCAACCCAAAAGCCCATGCACATGGGACAATGAAAAAAATGATGCTCTGGTCTTAACCTATCAAATATCGACCCATAAACTAAAATTTGCGTCATTCCGTAGGCACAAAGAATAAAATATACTAATCCCAATTTAATACCTATAATGTGAGGTCATGCCATATGGCCCACGAATATATCCAGGAATAAGAGAGCCTTTTCTATCTTCGTGTGGGATTTCTCCAAGCTCTGTTGAGTGCTCCGTGTCGGGCGACAACAAGTCATCTTCATATGTGTCTTCAGTTTGATTTCTTGTTGAAAAGTTTTCCAATTCTTCTTTAAGAAAGTTACTTATAGAATATAAAACAGACTGCATTGAATCGATATTCTCATCGGCCGACTTCAATACTGTGGCCTCCATTGAGCCATAGATATTTCCGCCTTGTACACTTTCAAGTAAAATAACACCTTTATTTCTCAAAAATTCAAAAAGTCGATCTTGTGCTTCATATACTCTTTCTGAAAATATTTTTTTTGCAAAAGAAAGCACCTTTCCTTTTTGCGGCATTAAAACAATATCAATATCTTCATGATCAAAAATCATAAGATTGCCATCTAGACTTTTTCTAGCATTTAAAGAGATGGTTTCTTGAGTCGTGCTTCCAATAGTTATTTTAATGTCCATTGTCTTGAATCTCTTTTGCTAAATTTTGAATTTTAAGAACTCTCATAATCATATCTTTGTTGACTTTTTCTTTTTTAAAATTCTCTAAAATTTGTAAAATCTTTTTTGCTTTTTTGCCCATGTCTGAGTCTTGTTTCATGTCTTCAGAGTTCAAAGAGTCAACAATAGTCTCTTTTAACCTAGAAAGTTCTTCATTCAAAAATATCTTTAGTTCGATCCCATTATCAACAAAAGAAGAAATATATTTGCCTAAAAGTTCTTTTTGTTCTGCAATCAATTTTGACGAATATTCTGAATTAAATCTTTTTATGAAAGACTTGAACACCAAATTGTCAATAGGTTTTACTTTTAATCCATTTTCTGATAACTTGTTTGACATTTTTTTGACTAAAGCCTGTTCTAACAAAATACGTTTTTTAACTGGGGTTTCTTCATTGAATATCTGGTATACTGTTGCCAAACTTTTATAATTTGGAACAAAGTTGGAAAAAACAGACTTTGAAAGAAGTGAATTAATTTTTTTAATTAGGGTGCTCTGTTCAGTAAACAATTTTTTTCCATCAATTTTAGAATGTTCTTGCTTAATTTCATAAATTAACTTTTCCGCTATGTGCGGTTCCATATCATAAGTTTCGCAAAGCGCTTTATATAATTTTAATTCTTTGTATAAAAGAGAATTCTTTTCAAAATGTTCTTTTACAATGGAAACAAGCTCGTCCTTTAGTTCTATATTTTTTCCTATAACCGCTTTAGTTAGTTCTTTAATCAACGTTTCATAAAGAAAAGCAGTATTACGTTTCTTGTTGTGTTTTGACTTCATTATCTTTTAACTCCAATTCCGTAATCAAATTTTTGATATTATTATTAACTTCGAATATCTTTTTCTCTTCGCTTGAGTAATTAGTCTCTTTTTCTTCGTAAATTCCTTTACCTAAGCTTAATAAATCAGAAAGTCCTTTATGAGTATTTCTTCTTGTCCCTTTCCCCGACTCATAAGAATAGTGACCTCTGTAGCTTCGTCGTCGGGCGCCCATATCTCGCTTATCAGTTTTTACAGGTATGTACCACTTAGCTTTTGATTGCGAAGTAGTGGTTTCGGGGCGTCCCATTATGTCTTTTCTTTGAAGCTTATACCAGTCTTTATCGTCTCGTTTAGCGGGCGGTGCCAAAAGAGCAGTTTCTTCTTCTTCTTCTCCACCTTCTTCTCCTTCTGGCGGAGCTTCATCTTCCGGGGGTTCACCTTCTGGAGGAACTTCGCCTTCTCCTGCAGCGGCGGCCAAATCAGGAGGAAGGCCCGGTGGGAGACCAGCTGGTCCACCTCCCATTCCTACTTCTCCTTCTGTTCCTAGCCCTTCTAGTGCTGCAGCTGCTTCCATTGCGGCTTCGAATTTGCGATCATAAAACATTTCACGCTGAATTCTAACATATTCATCATCTGGCAAGTTAAATATATTTCTCGCAACCCACGATCTACTAAAGAACCCTTCAGTTGCACTAGTCGCAATTTCAAATTTTATTCTCCAATTTTCAAGTTCTTGCATTTCTGCAATTTTTGACGGATTACTTAATGCTAACTTAAAAGACACCAAATCGTCATTTCTATATCCAAGAGTAAACAAGTGAATGACGCCTATTTTTTCTAACTCAGACAACACCGATCTTTGAAGCCTTTGAATCGTTCTCGCAAAACGAATATCTTTTTGAGCAAGAGTTGTTTTATCTTCTTCAGCTCCCTCGCCTCTAAAAAGATATGATTGAGGAATCTTTAATGCAGCAAATAATTTGTCTTTGAGATATTTAACATCATCAATATCTCCGGTGTAAGCGCCACCAGGTAAACTTTCAACTTTTGTTGAACTTCCCCCACGAACAGGAATAAAATAATCCTCTTCAATACTCATAGGATTGTAACGCAAATCAACGCGGCCAGTATCGGAATCAATAACTTGATTTCGCTTCATTTGAGTCATTGCTTTCTGCATAAACTGTTCCACGTCTTCTGGTGGTATATTGCCAACGTCTATATAAAAAATTCTTCTTTCCGGAGAGCGAACAATGCGATAAGCCATCACTGCATCTTCTAAAAGATTAAGCTGTCTAAAAATTCGGCGAGCTGGTTCTAAAATACTTGTTCCATACGGAACCCATTTGTCATTCCCAAGAATACGAAAATGTGCAATTTGCCAATTTTCAAAAGTTATTCCCCCTGAATTCCATTGATACTGAACATAGTTTGGATTGCTTTCGTCTTCGCCCTCCAATCTCTCAACTTCACTAATCGGCAAACCAATTACATTTTTTACTCCTACTTCCTCATCGATATCCAAATAAAGAAAATAGTCACCAAACTTGCACATAGAACGACACCACCCAAAAAGATTAAATTCAACATTTAAAATATTATTAAAGAGATTATCAAGAATTCCCTTAATCTCTTCATTCGGGCATCTTATATCTAATAAAGGTGTTAGTCCGGTTGAAGTTGTCATTTCATCTGCATAAATATCCATCGCAGAAGCAATAATTGGCTCGTACTCCATTTGATCAAAATCTGCATATCTTTCAATACGATTTTGATTAGCCATAATATTGGCTGTAAGATTTTCAAATGGGTCAAAAGAAGTTTTCTTAAACTGTTTACCAGCTGCAGAGGTAAATTTATATTTATCTAGATGTCGTCTTTTTTCTTTTCTAGGTGTTTGACTTCTGTAATTTATAATTGGGCCGGAAAAAAGCCTTGTTAATCGCTTGAATAAGCGCGATTGTGGATTTCTTGGGTTTTTATCGTTTTTGTTCCTGCCTGCCATTTAGTTTATCCTTTAAGAAGCCAAACAAACTTCTTTTGTTCTTCTATACTTTTCTTCATTTGTTCGCTTTTTCTAATAGGCTTATAGCCTCGCATTCCTGGTATAGTCGTATTAATTATATTATCAGATTTAAACATAGAACTTAAGCATGCTTTATGATGTTCGATTTTTCTTTTGTTTTCCACAAATACCGTATCTTTTATCCAACACCCAATTGCAAAAGACATAACTAAGTCATCATTTTCTGAACGCATTGCTTGTGCTTTCCCATTATTCCAAATAAAAGTTTTAAATTCATTATAAAGTCTAGACGAGTACGTTGTAATTAGCTTGTTCCTCACAAATTCTTCCATTTTCGCTACAATGATTGGTCTAGTTTTTAGACTAGTGGTAAAACCAGCTACTCCATTAGAAATATTTTCTGCAGTTAATTGATCAACATATTCATGAGTTGACTTAACGGAAAAATAAATATTTGGGTATTCCATTTCTTTTAATTTTTCTAGAACTGCGAACCCAACTGAATTGTTTTCGACAACTAATAAGCAATTGCCATATTCCTTGCCGGCATCAGAAAGTATATTTGAAAAAATATCTGGCGTTACTTTTCCTTGGTATTCTGCAACTATCTCTGCTGTTTCTAGTTTGAAAACATGAAATACAGAATAATCTTGTCCATCACCTCTTGCAACATCTGCAGTCAGCATGTATGTGTACTCTGATTTATATTCTTCCCAGATCCACAAATTTCTATCGAACCCAGTTCTATACTTTGGCTCTTTGACACACTGTTCGATAAAGCTTATATCGTCAGGATGGAGAACGGTTTCACCAGAAGTATTAAAATTGCATTCCAACTCTTGAGCTACTTGCCTGATAGACATGTTCTTAGTTTCTTTCTCAAACCAAGTCTGATCACGATCCGGATGCACATCCCATAATAATTTTACTGAGTGAAAATCATTTCTTCTCGATTCTGCATCAATATACGTTTTATAAAACCAACCACCAACACCATTTGGAGTGCTAAGTGCAATAACGCGACCACCAGTTGAAATTGTAGGATACAAACCCGTCCATAATTCATCAAGACCATCAACATGAGCTGCCTCGTCAATGACCAACAGCGACAGAGCCTCTGAGCGGCCGGCATCAGAAGAGGTGGTAGATGCTTTAATCTGTGAACCATTATCTAGTTCAAAACTAGTTCTGTTGTCGACTATAACTTTAGAAATTTGCATCCATTCCGGAAGACGTTTGATAATAGATTTAACCTTTTTAACAAGATTACCAGCTGTACTAAACTTTGTTGCCATAACAAGAACATTTTTATCTCGATGGAACAACATTAACCAAACAATATAGGCTGCTGTAATTGTTGAAATACCAAGCTGTCTTGCTTTTAAAATGATGTTAAAACGATAATCATTGAAATCGTTAATGAGATCTCCCTGATAATCATAAAGCTTAAAAGGAATCAAACCCCTCATTGGATGGGAGATTTTGCAGTAGTTGTTTATAAAATAAACAGGATCCTTCCCGCCTCTAAGGATCTCTTTTGTGACTTCTTTCTTTGTTAATTGATAAGACATTCATCACTTATCACTGTTCTTTTTTTCTGGTTACATTTCGAGGCTTCGAAGTTTTTCCCTTGTTGAAAGCCAGCCAATCTTTAGTAATTTTATCCAATCTTTCCTTCCCGGAAGAACCTTCTTCGACTGAAACAACTCCATCAAGACCACCAATCTTATATACACAATTAGCTTGACAAGAACTACGAACGTTGCTGATATGTTGAACATTAATGTCTACATCACCTTCCTTTGTTAATGTCAAGGTATTACCAGTAACTTTCTTATATTCTCGTTTCAAATAATTTGCAACATCATTGACAGTTGCTGAAATGTTGTTCTCAAAATTACTTTTATCGTGAGTTTCTTTTAATTTCATTTCAGTGTGATATAGAACTCTCAATTTGTCTCCTTCAAAACGAATTTTGAAGCCATCAATTTCACGAGAATCCAATACGGGATCTCCCTCTTCTCTACGGAGTCCTATTGCTCTTTTTTCGCCGTCGGCATTATAGCGTTCATCATGCGAACCATCATAAGCATTTGCTGCAGCTTGTGAAATTCCTGTAATAATGTCTAATACTGTTGCCATCAATCTTCTCCTGATAAATTAATCTAATATAAGTAGTTCTTTATTTTCTTAATACCTTCGATAATCATTCAAAACAGCTTCAAGTTCTTCTTTTTGAACAGCAACTTGATTAAATATATTTTCCAGTGTCTCCGGAGAAGGATACCAGTAGAGATCGACACCGGTTTTATCTTCTATTCGCTTCTTCTTTTCTGCATACTCCGGGGCCGCAATTGCGCGACGATGTGGATCCAGTGTTAAGAAGAATTCAATATCTGATGGATTAATTTTGCTAACTGCGCCAAAGAGTACATTGTATCTATCACTGTCATTCTTCACAGGAATTCCTGACAAATCTGAATTCAACTCAATAAGATCATTATACATTGCTCGTTGAAGTACAATCTCCGGAGCTGCATCGTCATGGTGTGCGAAGAGGTCTAGCTTGTTCTGAACGTCTTCTTCATTTTTGTAATCGTTTGGCAGCTTATAAGACCTTGACACACCCCTAACACCTGTTGCTTGTTCAAACGTTTCAGCCGGCGCATTATACGGTCCTTTACCAAGCATGTTGTCATCGCCAAGCAATGTCCCTAGGGCACGTCCAACCGTATTTAAGAGATTTTCAAAGAATCCTTCTTTCATAAGCGACGCATTCGATATCATCTGTTGAGGTATTTCAGCTTTAATTTTTGGCAAACTTGCTTCCTTCAAAACAACTTCAAGTTCTTCTTTGACAATTTGTTTGAGCTGCGATTTTGTGAATTTGATTTTTTGTTGTTCGGTCATTGCTCGTCTTTGCTGCATATCAACTTGCACAAGAGAATTCATTTTATCTTTCATAACCTCGGGATCTTCTGAACAATCAAGAACAGTATCGAGATATGTATCTGCACCAAGTTTGCCCTTACATATATCAATTACATCGTTGGATGTAAATCCTCCACTTCCTACTCTTCTTCTAAGATCTAAGACTCTAGAACGAATTTCTGTAGGCTCTAACATGTAAGGGCGTTGATGTATCCTGAAACTACCTTCCTCCTCGCGAGGAGTAAAGGCATTCTGTGCCCATTTGTTCAGTGCAGGACCGACCATGGAATCAATTAAATCGTTTTGCCAATATGATAATTCTCCTCCTCCTGTAATATCAGGAGCATCCGGATCACGAAAAGAAAAATCTGTGACGTGTTCGCGTTCGTGCGTGCGCACGTGTTTTTCTTGTGGTGGGTGCAGCACATCCCCTAAAGGAAGAAGATTTAAATCTATATCTTGCCTGAGTTTGCCTGCAGTTCTTCCAGGAATCATCGTCCCGCTCTCCGGATCAAATCTTGGTTCAACACCCGGCAAGTGCGTCATGGTGGCACGGCCGGCGAGGCGATCATGCATCTTTTTATATTCAACCGGCGTTTCATATGTCACTTTTTCTATCCATGGCAATATTTCATTTTCATATTTTTCTTTTCCAACTTTCTTTTCCCATGCTAGTCTATCAACACCTTTTGGGTCTTTGTAAGTTTTAAGATAGGCTTCTCGATGCTCATCGGAAGAAGCTTCAGGCCACTTCAGAGTGGGAAGCGGTTTGGGGGCGTTTTCCCGCTCAAACTCGGTGCGAGGAGGTTTAGGCGGCGTAGTGTGGCGTTTAGTGAACTCTGTGAAATCGCGCATCCATGGAGTTTTTATACCGACTCTTTCGCGGGGGCTAAACTCTTTTTCTAATACATCTTGTGGTAGTGAGCGAATAGCAGCGTCGAATTCTTCGTCAGAGAGCGCTCCTGAATCTTTTTTTTTTGACGGAGATGGTGATTTGATCTTTATCCACTCAGGTTTCTCAGGATCATGTTTAGGAAAACGACCGGCATGAGCCCCGGGGCCGGGCATTTGTTCCTTCAAAACAACTTCAAGTTCTTCTTTGACAATTTGTTTTAATTGAGACTTTGTGAGTTTCACTTGTTGGGTCTCCAGCCTGAAGTCCATCGTTCTTCTCGATCTTCCACATGCTGGATATAACACTTATAACAACAACTAAACTTGCTCATGTAAACGTCGTCCTTAAGATCGAAAGAATAAATATCGCACGCTTCGCAAATCCTATTACTTTCTTTATTAAGTAGTTTTTTACTAATTAAAAACCCGTCTTTTTCGATCTTCTCGACCTTCTCTTTTTTTCTGTTTTGTTTCTCTGTAAACTCTTTGAGTTGAGAAAGATATTCTTTCTCTTTGGTTTCGTCCCAATTGGTTTTTGGATGCTGAACTGCTTCTTTGCCATATTTCTTTTCTATGGCTTGTTCAATCTTTGCAACGAAATTTGGATCTTTGTTTTTCTTCACCTTAGCTCACTATTTGTATCCGTAATACTCAATTATAACAGTTAAGGTGCCGGCTGTTGAATCTGTTGTGCCGTTTCCCCCTTCAGCATTACAAATATACACATATTGATCTGCCGACGGGGGGTTGATTACAGTGTCTCTGCATACCCAGACTTCATGTTCATCGGCCGAAGCCAAATTAATATCTTCAGCACTAGTGCTATCTGTGCTGTCGGTGTTGGCTACTCCAGCGCCCAACAATTCAGTTCCGGAAGCTATAGCAGAATCAGCACCAGTCCCAGAAGTTGCAGACATTTGAATATTCACTAGATGGGTTCCAAGGTTACTTGCAGTTCTTACTACAGCAGCAACACTTGTTATAATAGCGGCCCGTGGAATTACAACTCCTGGTAATTCAACAATAACTGTGTTATCAACATTGTGAGCATATCTGATATCCTGGTCAATAGCAATAATATGTTTTCCAGAACCAATACTAATCTGACCTCCCAAAAGTGTAAGATCGTCATTATCGACACCGGTGTTCTTTACCGTGAATTTCATTGCTCCACTTTCTGCGTCGTCAGTAACATCTACTGTAGAAGCATTAATCTCCGCGTAAGGTGTATAATCGGAAACTCCTTCCATGAATGCAATACCACCAAGAGTATCATTGGCTATGGGCGCACGATTTGCCGACCCGCCCCAGCCACGATGTTTCGTGAAACTTAAAAAGCCGCCGCCATGGCCATTAGTACTATTAGTAATTACTAGTTCAGGCTTATTGGCGGTACCAGTAGAAGATATAATAGTAAAGCTAGTAGATTTTGCGTCGAGTACCGGGGCCGAATAGTCCGAAGAATAACCCAACGTTGCATTGCTTGTAGTTAAACTGTCAATCCCCCAGGCAGCTTGAGTATCGCCAAACTGTATATGTTTTCCCGAGCCTAGGTATACATTTCCTAACTCATTTGTTGCCGAGCCTAAATCTAGACCCTTTGCAGTGGCTGGATATAATGCTGTTGCGCTTAATGATAATTCATCAGATCCGGCTACTTCGAACGTAATCACGTCGTCTGCAGAAGCTCTAATTGAAGTGTCATTATCTTCATCAAGATCAATTCTTCCGGCGACAGCTAAATCATCAGCAATAGTAACGTTTCCGTCGGCAATGTCCAACGCTGTTTGACTATTTGTACCAGTAATTGTCAACTTCTCTTCAGAAGAATCCCACACAAAATGATCACCAGCTGTTCCACTATAAAAAGTAACATCTTGACCTGTGCCGTCGCCACCAACCACAATTGGCTTATCAATTTGAACCTTTTCGCCTGAATTTGTAGTAACAAATGTCATATAAGCATTGCTGCCCTCTTTAATTTCAAGCGCTGCCGCATTATTATCAGTAAGTGTTATATCAATTTGTGTGCCATCGGCAGAAATACTATCTAGAGCCACATCTCCAACATTTGTAATGCTAATGTCACTGAAACTGGTTGTTCCCGCTACAGTAAGATCGCCTGTCACAGCAAGATTGTCATTAACTGTTGTTACGGAAGTAGTATGGCCAATAGAAATAGGTATACCAGAAGTTGCAGTACCAATTGTGATCCCATTTGAAGTGTTGGAGCAATCAATATTAAGCGTGCTTGTGGAATCTAGTGAAATATTACTTCCATCGGAAACAAGAGCCCCGGAAACTGTCAAATCAGAACCTAAAGAAAAGTCTAATTCACCAACTTCTGCATGTTTCTCTGTTGCTTTGACCGCATGTCCAGAAGTTTTTTGTCGTCTGATTTGTCGACCCATTTATTTTTCTTCCTTATCTCTCAATCTCTCTTCTGTCCAAAGTTTATCTATAACTTCCCACGCGTGTTCATCTCCAATGGTTTCATACATTTCATGAAGATTCTTCCAAGCTTCATTCAAGGTTAATTTATTTTTGTTATATTCAACACAAATCAAACACACTTTAATTGTTCTCCCTTATCTCTACTGCTGCATAAAAAATAGCAATTGATGTAACAATGCCTGCTACGACTCCTCCAGCGAACCACCAATGAGAGTTTTTGTTTGGCCTGTCTAGAGCAATTTCTTGGAGCCTGTTAACTTCGTCGTCTTTAATCTTCAGAATTGAATCATATCTCTTTTGCAAAAAGTCAACTTCAATCTTTACCGTAGAAACTAAAAGATCGCATCTTATTTTTTCTTTTTCTTCTATATGTCCAATTCTTAATCTGCATTGTTCAAAATTATATTCTTTTTCTGCAATCGATTGAGCAATTGCAGATGAATTAAAAAGGACTCCTGGAAAAGGAGCTAGTTCACCTTGATTCATTGGTTTAATTTTTGGTGCTTCCTGTGCAAACGCCAACATTGGAAAAGTCACAAGCAACAATATTGCTATTATTTTATTCAGAAATATCAAAACCAAAGGCTCCTTTAACTAATTCTGCTAATGCTTTCGGATCATCTGCATGATTTTCAACAATTTCTTTAACTCTCTTTTTTTTATTTCTATCGAGAGTTTCATTGTTCTTTTTTAGTTCTGTCTCAACTTTTTCAATTGTTTCGTTAAAAGCCTTATTTAGCTCTTCTTTCTTCTTGGTCTCGGCCTCATGAGTTTTGTTAATAACATCAATTTGTTTTTTGTAGCTGTCATTTCTTACTTCTAAGACCCCAATAGCAGCTGCAGAGTCTCTTTTAAAGAAGACCCAAAGTACAATTGTATATAACAAAGCTATTGGGAAATACCAGTAAGTTTTTAACCAAAGCCAAGTTTTTTTGATAAGAAGTTTAAAAGCAATCCAATTCACTTATAAAATCTCCCCTCTCGATCATCCTTTACACCCTTCCCAAGCCAACGAGCTTTTCTTCCCCTGACGTCATAATGAAGGAATGTCTTGTACAAACCGACTCCGCCTTGCTTCATGAGTCCTTTTTTGATAAGTTCTTCGACAATCTTTTTAATTTCTTGCGGTTCCATCCCTTTTATTTTTATATCAGCCGCAGAGGCGGTCATATGCTGGCTTCGACGGGCGCCCTTAATCTTACGATTATATTTTGGGCTCCTGTACCCACTGATCACTTTAATCGGTTTGTCAATATGTTCTCTAAGCACTTGAAGATTTTCAGCCAACTCTTTTACATTATCCATGTGTTCATCTGGGACGTTGCTTCCATCTTTACATCGAAATTCTCCCAACGAAAAATTATTTGTAAGTTTATTGCTCATCGTCAGGTTTCCCATTTCCATGTTTCCAACGCGTTGCGATGTCTGCTAGACCTTGAATACCAATATACGCCAATGAAACAGCAACCCATTCATCCGGGCCTAGTTTACCTAAAGCCAAAAATGTGGTGGCTGTGGACCAAACTAAAAGTTTGCGGGATGTCCATCTTTCTAAATATTTGTCCATAAAAGCCTTTACTCTAGCCATAATATTTTCTCCTTTAATATAATATTTAGTTTATTTGTCTAAAAACATCTCATATTCTAGTACACCTTCGCTCAATTTATCAATAACATATTGTTTTTCGTTGTATGAAGCGAATTCATCTTTATAGGTATCTAAAAGTTGAGATGCCAATTCAGCAATCCTTTCTAATTTAGCGTTCTTTTTTATAAGATCCTCTAGTGACAGTTCACTAGTAGTAAGTTTCTCAGCTGTTTGCATTGTGTATGTTTCCTCCTTAATAATTAACATAAGCAAAGTCACCTTTCTTCTCAATCTCAATTGTCATATCTACACAGTCTTTCAGTGTATCCAAGTGAGAAATGAGAAGAACAGTTTTGAAGTACGATTTGACCATATCTAAAATTCGTATAAAACCTTCCATGTTTTCTTCGTCCAAAGCCGTTGCAGGCTCGTCTAATATAAATAGATCTGGTTTTGGCAAACTTGACACATTTAATAGTGCCAAACGAATTGCCATCGCTGCAATTGTCTTTTCTGAACCCGATCCTAATTCAATTGGTCTCGCATCAAATTTGGGGTGTTTAATAAATATTTCAAGTTTCTTATCTTCCGCTTCGAAGAAAACCTGAAAATCGACAATGTTCGCCAACACTTTTGCAACTTCCGCATTAATAATTGGAAGCCGCTTTTTAATTATATCATAAGCAATACCATTCGAATGCACACATCTCATAAACAAATCATAAGCAGCATATTCTTCGCGGAGATCGTGAAGCTCTTGTTTGTTGTTTTCGAGATTTGTTAGCATCTGCTCAATTGAACCATGTTCTTTAGAAAGTTCAATAAGGCGATCTTGACATTCTGACAAATTTTCTTTTTCTTTTATTGTAGCTCTCAAAAGATTGTCTTTCTGAAAGTTTAAAGCTTCCAAGTTCTCAATTGACAATTTGTTCTTATTATATTCTATTACCTTTTCATTTAGTTGTTCAATCTCTTTTTTAAATCCAACAATTTTTGTTTTATTTTTTTGTATCTCCAATTCATAAGAAGAAATTTCGGAATTTAATTGATTTTGTTTTTCAACAAGTTTATTATGTTTTTCAATGTGTTCTTCAATCTTTTCTGGGTTCAATTCTTGAATTTCATTGGAAGTTTCTATTTCTGTATTTCTTAATTCGGCAATTTCTTGTTTTACTTCATCAAGTTGTTTCAAGGCTCCGTAGGCATCCTTAATAAATTTGCAATGAGAAAATTCCTCTCCGCAAGGAACTTCTCCTAGGAGTGATGCTTTGTCTTCTTTAACTTTTAGTTTGGTTTCATGCAATTTGACATCATTGCAAATTAAATTTAGTTGATTTTGCTTTTCAATAACAATAGATTTATTATTTTTAGTTTCTTCGATATCAAAATCATCATCTAAAAAGCTTACAATTTTATCTAAAAGCTCGTTGTTGTTTCCGATATTTTCGAAAAACTTTTTATTCCTTCCAGTTAATAAATCTTTTTCTTTCTTATTTTCTTCTAAAGATTTTTCTATTTCATCTATATCAATCATTTCGACTGGAATAATGTTTATTCTTTCATTGATATCATCGATTTGCAATTGATAGGAATCAATCTTTCCTGCTAGTTCCTCACAAGCACTTTCTTGACTTTTATTTTCATTTTCAATTGCAACAAGTTTTTTACTAACCTCTTCGATTTGTTTATCGAATTCTGTGCCTTCTAATCTTTTAAGCATGCCTCTTAAATCGGAGACATCGTCTTTTGCTAATTTAAATTTGCGCTCAAACATTTCTAGATCAAGAAATTTAGCAAGAATTTCTTTTCTTCTCGTCGAACCCTCGCTGATAAATATAAGAGATCCCAATTGCGAAGCCATTGATGTGAAAAGAAAATCATCTATCGTCCCAAACATCTTTCTTATGTTTCTGTCAGTGTCGTTTCTTGACAAGCCATTTAAACTAATATTTTCTCCGACAACTTCATCTCGCATAGAGAAGTCTATATCTGTCTTTGCTTCAACTGTTGTGCTACCGTGAAGTTTTTTTTCATATTTTTCTGAGGTTCTTTCAATCTCATAAATGTTGTGATCAATAACAATCTCAGCTTTGCCGCGACAATTATCTTTTGTTTGATTAATCAAATGAAGATTCTTGCGATTGTTCTTGGACGTCGAATTATAAATTGTATATAACAAACTATCGATAATGCTTGATTTGCCTGAAAAGTTCTTTCCAAATATACCAACAACTCCATTTAAATTTTCAAAATTAATTTTATTCTTTTCGCCATAATTGAATAGATTGTCCCATTCAATGCTTTTAAGTTTCCAATTGATATTTCTCGCCACTTCTTCGTCTTCTTCAACGACAGTACTATATTTCTTGTTAAGCTCCAGAACTTTTTCTATTACTTCATCATTGGGATCATAATCTTTAAGATAATCTTTTATAAGTCTTTTTTGAACCGCCATATCTCGCAGATTTTCTTGAAAGATGCCCTTAATAGAATCAGACATATCGGCTCCGTCACTGGTAGCTCTATTTAAGAATGTCACACTTTCTGGTTTAAATTTGGCCTTTGCTACATCGACCGCTTTCTTTAGTATGTCCAATGAAAGATTATTGTTGGAAACCAAACGAAGGCGGGCGCTGGTTGGGATTTGTATTTTGTTTGGTATTTTCCCTTTTGGTGAAAGCTGAATTGTAATGAAGGGTTTTGGATTTACAAAGGAAACATGCTTACAAGTGAATTTGTCTTTATCTTGAATGTCCCATATCAATAAACCTTTATCATTTGATTCTCCTTGATTCTGTTGAACTGTGCTACCAGGATAGCGGATTCTGCCTTTCAGGTCCAACACTTGATTTGTTTTGTGAATATCACCGAGAAAAGCAAAATCAAATTTATCAAAAATTGATATATCATTTTCTCCATATTCCATTGTCCAGCCAAGATCAGTTTTAACTCCATGGATAGATCCATGATAAAGAGCAATGTTAATTTTGTTTTCATCAGTTGGCTCAACCCAATTGTCTTCATCAAAAATTGAAAGTACATTCAAGGCAAGTTTGTCGCCCAACATGACCTCACCAGATGCCTTCAGGAGGCACAGAAACGGGTGTTCTAGGGCCTCAACGATAGGAGTGATGGCATCTTGCCTATTTGAGTTTCTAAGGTTGCCATCGTGGTTTCCTGGGATTATGTAGGTGGGTGCAATATCCGCTAAATTCTTGAGAAAGTTTGATGCCATCTCGAAATATTCAGGACTCAGTTGGGTTTTTGTATGCGCGAGATCTCCACAATGAATAATATAGTCAACTTTCTCTTCTCGCAGTCTGTCGTATATCTGATCAAAAATTATACGATATTCATAGTGGTATTTTAAGTTGCGGATATGCGTATCCGCAAGATGGGCGAACTTCATCGGTCTCCTATTTTGCCTCTCTTGTTACTATAGCACAAAGTATTTTACTTGTCAACTATTATTTTTAATAACCGCTCTTCCATGCGTCTGGATTTTCTCGGGTTTGGCGCCATTCGTTAATCATGTTTTTAAAGACATCTATGATATTATTTTCAAGGTCTTCTCTTTGTTCTGGTGACGCTTCTTCATATAATGCACGCAATGGTTGAAACGCTGCAGAGATTTGAGGACCACGTTCAAGAAGAAGTTCATTATCGCTACTAGTACGTGCAAGTTCTTCTTGAATAATTTGTTTAAGTCTTTCAGTCGAGATCTTCATTTTCTATTTCTTTTATTTGTTGTTGAATGTAAGAGGCAGCTTTAAAAAAGATGCTCTTTGCTAAACTATAATCGCCATTTGTATTTTTTAGAGTTGAAGCAACAACCTCTTTTGCGAAATGTTCGACAATAGCTTTTTTATCGCCTTCACTCAAATTATCTGTTGTGTTTAATTTCATTTCTCTTTCCTCGGGCGGCCTCTTCGGCGTACTAATTTTATAGTATTGCATTTGCCAACACAGTTCTTGCAAGAACAACAGCCGCAACAACAACAGCAATGACTTGAATTAAAAAGATTTGCTAATCTATGTAAAAGATTTTTCATAGTTTATGTTGCCTCCCGATTCGTGTAAGTTGGCTCAACATCTTCTATTTCAATTCCGCGAGATTGTTCAAGAACTTGTACCACAAGTTCTTCTGTGTTCTCGCCCAAATCATATAACTCATCAACAGCTTGTTTTTCTTCGTCCGTTAATGTTACTTCTTGCCATTCACCATTTGCAAACACATTCCAACGACGTGGATGAAGTCCTAATCCGCCTTCAGACAATTTTTTAAGCTCTTCCTTAATAATTTGTTTCAATCGCGACTTTGTTAATTTTAATTTGCCTTCGGGCATAAAACCTGGATCGAGTTCATCTTCTTCCGAACTTACAGGCATGCCTCCAGCATTAGTGTCAATAGAAATTCTGGCTTTACCTGGTATTACTTCTGGTGTCATTTCTTTTGAAATTTCCCTTGTACTGAGGTGGTCAAGTAACTCCGCAAATGAATCTTGAAATTCAGCGCGGACTCGACGGGTTTCCCCATATAAATTATTTATATCTAGTCTGTTTTGCGCAATTAACTGTGAATCAGTCATATTCTCGGAAAACGCTTCTTGAATAATTTGCCTTAGTTGCGTTTTAGTTAGTTTCACTTTATCTCTCCTAAAACTTTGTATAATAAGTAGTCACTAGAGCCACATAGTACCGCTTCCTTTTTTCGCTTTAGAAATTCTTCTTTTGTCATCGAGCCAATATCATCGTAACCTGCTGTGTTAATTTTATATACTTCATTTCCATAGTTCAATAAATCTTTTATTATTCTTTTTGATTTATTCTCGGCATCACTGTCTAACCCAATATAAATTGGTGTATCATTTTTTATAATTGTTTGAAATAAATTTGAATTCTCGCGCAAAGTAGAACCAAGAATTGGAATAGCGTTTGGGCCAGCAATTATTGCATCAAAAATTCCTTCAACAATTATCAAGTCCTGATCAAAATCCAAATAGAGTTCATTGAATATTATATCTTTTGAAACCGGAGGGTTTAAATATTTCTTCCAACTTCCATTGAATGTTCTCGCAACAAAATAATTTACATAACCTTCTTTGTCAAAGGATGGAATAATAATTCTGTTATTATATTCGCCTCGCATACAACATCCAACTTTCCAACGAATTATATCTTTCTTTGTTATCCCTCTATTCTCCAAATAATTTAGAGCGGGCATCATCGCTAAAGAAAGATTTTCATTAGCAAGAGACACAAATTCTTTTGGCAAATCAAATCTTTGTAATGGTATAATTTCAATTTCTTCTGAAAATAAATCATCAAATTTTGTTATATCTTCTCGGCCATTTAGTTTGTCCCACTTTTGGAGCGCTCGGAAGTCTCCATACTTTCTTACAAGGCGGCGAATAGAACGACCATATTGGTCACAAATCCAACATTTAAAAGCGTCTTTCTCTAAATTGATAGAAAGTTTACGCTTATGGTGTTTACATGTTGGACAATAAAAAAGATGCTCATCATTTGAATTATGATAACCACCAAATATCTTTTTTAGGAGTTGGAGTTTTTCTCCTTCCATAAATTATAGCCTGCTCTTGCAATAATCAAACTGTCTGTTCGATCATATGATCCTGGTTTTGGATTTCCTTGTTTTGTATATTCTACCATAAAGTTTGGTTCGTTGTCAAGAACATATTGGAAAACGACTTGTTTTGCTTTCTCTCCGCGAGGAATTTTAATTCCATTTAGTTTTCTAGCAGTTGATGCCCCAATATATTCTGGCTCAATTCCCATATCACTCTGACATATATAAGATACAATACCATTAAATTTTGCTAATGTCAATAAAATTTTTGCTGAAGAAAATCCAGGTCTAAAGGCCTGTAAGGATTGTTCAACAAAAATATATTTGATATGAAATTTAATACTCAAATCGAGCAAACGTTCTTTAACAAAATTTGCTTTTGAAAACAAGCTTGGGAAATGATTTTTATTCCTCGTATCCCATGCTTCACAATATAGCATTTTGCCGTTGTCATCGAGAACAGTCGCGCCAGTTATTGATGTCGATATATCCAGACCAAGAAACACAACTAAAAATCTATCTTGAGCTTGAATGTTAAATTATCAATCTCTCTCTTCCTAACTGGAGTAGCCATTTTAGCTATTGCAATGAGATTTCTATTTTTATCATAAATCCCTACTTTTGAAATATATGTATGCTTTTGGAAACTAGCACTGTGATTAGAGTGAGAACTGGAAACGATATTTGTAATTGGAATTCTGGTGTTTTCAAAATAGCCTGTAGAGCCAGTTGATTGATACATGTTAGCATTAAAATCAACATAAGTTAAATTATTTGAATGATTTAGTCGACCCTTTGGAGCATGAGCAAGCATAGTTCTTGTTGGAACATAGTTTGTACCTGAAAGTGACATGTGAAAGAATGCGTCTTCTAAATCATTGATGGAGTCGTTAGGGTTACCACCTTCATCGAATGGATTATTTGCAGTTGATTGATTGGGTTCTAGTGATAAAATGTGATCGCGATCACTTTCAAGATCTCCAGAGCCGCTAGGTATTCTTGCACCAAAGAATGTCCACTTTGGAAGTGTAGTGCTGCCATCATTCAAATAATCACTTTGAATTTCAGTGTCCAAATCCCAGCTACCAGTTAATAATATGAACCCTTCGTTATAAAGTACTGTGCCGGCAACTAAATAATTATCATCAATTTGAAAAGATCCGGTTAAACAAGAAGGAACGGCAATTGAAGTTATCCCTGTTTTCAAGTGCTTCATCCCCAGTGGAAGATATTGCGGAGGATAGTTTGTAAGATCTTCGAAGTTACACATATAGCCTTGCGAAACTTCGCCGGCTTTTTCGTCTGGAATTATATAATTTTCTCCATAGTTGAATATGCCCGAAAGCCCGTTAGGAAATAGCCCGCCTGGATAATTTCGTTCGAGACTGTCTCTGTCGATATCTGTCTTTTCGCCCAGCCTCCACCATGAAAGCAGTTTCGTAGAGTAAGCAGAGTGATTAATTAAATTACATGCTTTTCCACTGTTATATATTTCAGCGACTTCTGCAGATGACAAGTCATCATTCCACAAACTAACTTCATCAATCCACCCTTCAAACGGACGTGTTTCATCAAGGTTGTTGCCAATGGTAGTGGTTGAATCATAAAAATCATACTCCGCAACATCAATGGTTGTTGGAGGGCTAGTTACTTCCGTCAAGCCAGAGCCAACAGTTTTTGCTACTCCATTAATATAAATCGTTGGGTTGTTTGCAGTATTAGAACCATCATATGAAACAGCTATATGGTACCATTGGCCGTCTTTAATTTTTTCATCTAGATTCCATACGGCATATACGCCGGGTCCGCCCATTTGCGGAGCAAAAGTTAATACATTCTCTTCATTAATTTGAAGTATATGTTTGCCTGACAATGTCATAAGAGTTCCGATTTCTATCGGAGCTGAAGAAACTTTGTGGAACCACAACGACATTGTAAACGCAGATAAAGAATAATGATTTGAATTCTTTTGAACCTTTATAATGTCTGCACGTGCTTGCGGAGGATTAACAGGAAGCCGAAAGGTTTCGGGCGCGCCTCCGGTAATGGTGTTTTCACCCTGTACACGCTGATCGGTGTTTGGCGGAGCCGCCACGTCCGCTCTATGAACATTGTTATTGCTGCTATTGTCAATTGTTACAGACAACTCACCGCCAGTGTCTTGGTCAGGACCAGAGGGAGTTTTTCCTCCAAAAAGTATAGATTTTTTACTAAAAGGCGCCATTGTCATGTCTAACAATTCGCCATTTTTTCTTAAATCTTGTGCTCTTCCAACTAGTTTTCCTCTAACATAAAACTTGAGATCGACAGACCCTCTTTTAATCGATTGGCCATAATAAATCGATGGAACACTAATAAGGTTCAATTCTTGCAAATCCTTTCTCCATCCTTCGGCAGAAGAAGAAAAAGCATAATGATCACTCATACTTGTGTAATAATCTAAAGTGTTCTTTAAAGCTAAAATGTTAGGTCTAGACGTATAAATTGGTGTGCCATCTGTCAATTGAGATGGCGCGCCACTGCTATATAACGCTTTTGCTTCCCCTGTTGGATCTAAGACTGTGGCAGACCAATCTTCTGTTGGATCGAGTACTGGGCGTTCAGGTGCAACAGTTTGCCACGGAGGATCTCCAGATCTATAAGTTTCGTAATAATCAACGACAGCTGAATGCTGATCGGGATAATAATATCTTTTTATACTAGCAGACAGAGGATAACTACCAGTCATCATATCTCCTGTTCTATAGTGATCTTGCTGCTCAGTGGATCCAATATGTTTTAATTTTTCGTACATATTGGTTGTCACAAATGGAAATATTACACTTTTTACGCCTGACTCGTTTGTTGTGACAGGGTTGCCCTGCCCTTCCGGTGGGCTTAAGCCATCATTTGCAAGCGTCGACGGAACGAACAAATGGTGATCTTTGTTCCTGTCGACATTTAATTCATATAAACTTATGTTCCCGGGAGGAACACATGGAACACTAGCTGTAAACGCTCCACTTAATTGCGGGGTGTTGTTATAGAACACCTTTCCGTTATATGCGGCGAACTCAATACCAGGGTGAGTTTTTAGAACATTGTAGAATAAATCATTTTTCTTAAATTTATAATAAGGCATCTCATTTTAAATAGTTTTGTTATTAATTAATAATCGAGCCTTACTTTTAAAATAAATTCATCATTTGGGGTCTTTTTAAGAGGTCTCGATAATTTAGCTACTGCCAGCAAACCATTATCTGAACCATATAGCCCAACTGTTGTAACATATGAATGAGGCAAGTCATTCGCTACAGTTTTGATCTGAATTTTACTTTCACTAAGATAGGTTGGATTAGAGCTGTAATTAAGTTGATTACTGTTAAATCTACAAAAATGAATTGTTGAATTTAATTCAGTTGTATTTTGGAATTCGATATTATCGATTCTATGGCGAAGGGCATTGGCTGTTCCACTAATAGAGGAAGATACCAACAGATGTCTGAATGACAAATCATCATCGCTCTTTGTGTGGCCAATTGCAGAACCGGTCATTGCAAGATAATTATCATTGTCATGGTCGCCATGGCCGCCGGTGAAAGCTTCTGTACCCTGCGCACCGCCCTTTGTGGTTTGGTTGCACAGAACATAGTCTGCATCGATTGCAGTACCTGTAATAGATTTGTTGCCTCTTGCGCCGGTGGTGTTCTGGGTAAGGGTTATGACCGTCAGTTCACCAGTGTTGTTTGCCGTGATCGCAGAGACCGTCATCTTCAAGGTTCCAGCAGTCACAGCCGCATCCAAAGCGGCCTTCACATTCGTAGCGAGGGCTGCAGTACTAGCATTGCTGCCATTGATTGCAGTTGCGCTGTTTGTAGCACCATCGGAGAACGTCCATGTGACTGAAGTGCCATCAGTATTTGTTAATATTATGGTTTTGCCTTCCAGGTCGCCAGAAGACGGAAGAGGATTTCCCGACATGAGGGTTGCAGTTGCGGATGTACCGCTCTCTAAGTTAGTTGGATCATACGGATAAAACATTGATGAGGAAAGAACAATAACGCCGGCTTGATAAAAGATGAGTCCTGCGGGCTTTCCACCCAATTCTGGGGCTGGTGGATCCACAGACATTGACAAAATAGCATAATCGCCAGATGGAGAATCAGTATAATAAGTTGTAGCACCATAATCTACAAGCTTTCTAGCAGTTCCATTAAAATTATGTGCAGCGTTGAATTGAGATCCAGTGCCGAATTGAATAGCAAAGGAACCTTTCTTGATTTCATCTTTGACTAGCAATCTTGAGAAGTTGATAAAATAGGCTTCACGAATGAGATCGCCGCCTGGAATTTGGAAGTCTTTGATAGAACCAGTATGATCGTGACCCATAAGAACTTGAGCCATCTGATTATACATATTTACTTTAGCTGCATTTTGGGTATTTTCGCCTTCAGCAACGGGCTCATTATTATGATTCCAAACTGAAGATGTAGAATAGCCCATAGTAATATCGAAAAGATGATTAGCTGAAGAACTTAAATACGGATAATCATAAACTGACTGATATATACCATGAGAAAAGTTTTTAATGTTATTTTCATTTGGGAATTCTGCTGCAGTGTTTGTATCTCCGTATGTTCCCGAAAGTATTGAACCTGTTATTGGAATAGATTCATGTAATAGTTTTCTTCTTGTTACAATATCATTAGTTTCTAATTGTTGAAATGATTTAGTTGTCATAGTGATTACGCCTTTTTAACAATTCTAATTGGAATGTCAAGTCTAGCACCAGTTGTTAATCCTGATACTTTAATTGTTGTGTCAATATAATGTACTTCTATTGTTGAAGCATTTGGTGTCACATCAGCAGATGTTGCGTTGGTCCAGGTTACGCCTGTTTTCCCAATCAATGAGAACAATGATGTACTTTGCTGAAGTTCTAATTTAGTTCGAATCTTAAATTCTAACTTAGATCCGCGAGGGCCTTTGATATCAGTATTAGTTTTGCTTGCTGTAGTTTCTTTAATGTCTGTAACAAAACCGCCATTACCTTCACCATTGTCTGCCATGGTTAAATAATAAACTACTGAAAAATCATCATCGCCTCGCATACTTTCTCCAAGCCTAGTGAAATTAGGATTAGCAACGTGGCCACCACTTCTACTAACAATTGAACCTAGTCTTCCGTCCATTTCAATTGCATATTGATTTTCATATAAGTCGTCATCCACTTGAGCTGTGGGAGATTTCTCCGTGTTATTATCTATGCCTTGATCGATCCTGATCCATCCACCAGGTTCCGTTCCTGCGTCTGTAACGCCATTAATATAACCATCATTAGGTAAGGTTTCCACAGGCATAATTCCAACGGTTGAAGTACCATCGTTTCCGGTATCTTTTACACCTTGTGCGGTAAATTTATCTGCAGCTACAACGAATCTATTAAATGCATTCGTTGTAGAGTGTAGCCTGTTTTTATCGAGGTTTTGATTTAGTTTAAGTATTGGAAGGAAAAGATGCTTGAGATAAGTGTAAGTTACAAGTTTCGACTTAAGCATTGTTGTGTTATTCGTAAACCCTTCCAATATAGGAGTTTGTTCTAAAATAGTTATATCTTCTTTGCCAGATGCAAGTGTTTTGTCATACAAGTTATAATTAATTTCATCATCTGCAGCTGCCCATTGAGTAATCTTGAAAGAGGAATCCCCTCTTGCTAATCTCATTCGTCCCAAGTCTGTCAAGACAGCGTCAAGGATTATATCGCCGGAATCATCTAGAAATGCCATGTTTTTTACTCCTATATAAGTAGTATTTTACTATAAATAGTCTTTTTGTTAAATAAAATCAATAAAAAATAATGTTTCAAAAAAAGATTGCATTTGGTTTGTCTAATTCCTCAAGCTTGTTAACCAAAAGGATTATCAGGAATGTCACCAGAAGCTAGAGCATCTAAAAATTGGTCCAGGCCGGTGTTGATTCCCTGGTTTATAATGGATGATTCTTCTTCTTTTGTTGCATTATGGAAGTTTCTAAACCTAAAGTTGACATCAATTTTTTTGCCAGTCTTTTTGGAAGTCAAACGAATCTTAAAATATTGTTTTTGTCCCTCTTTGTCCTCTCCTTGAGATATTCCTAGATCTTGAAATATCTTATATTTCAAGTTAGGATTTCCAAACTTTGGGATACTTTCAATGTGGTTATATTGCATATAACCTGCTGCAGTCATATTTTCATAATCTGGAGCAGCGGGCATTTCTAGGGGGTCGCCATAGAAATCGGTGAAGATGACCGTAGACGTCAGATCCATCTCTGATTGTTCATACGTTGGAACTATATTTATATATTTTCTCATATTTTTAACTGATTGTAAGTCAGTATCTGGATCAAAATCAACAATATCTATTATTGGGTAAATTGTTCCACCATCATCAACAATTTCTACTTGATAAACTGGTGTTGGGTTGGAGAATTTTCCATACATGTCTACAACTCTAAAAGTATAATAATACTTTTTATTTGGTTCTATCGTGTTGTCTTTGTAAGATGTTGAGCGAAGGAAGCCTATTTCAGTCTTCCCGGTTTCCTGGTTAAAATTTCTTATTCTAAGCGGTTTAAGATCTTTTTTTGTGTTGTCAATTACAGATTTATGAAAATCCCTATAAGAAACTGGTCTTTCTTCTATTCTGTAGGATTCAAATTTGTCTGGAGGCATCAATGTTTCAAAATCATATTCTGGCCATCCTTTCGTGCCGGCCTTATTTTGTATTGCTTGAAGAATATGTGAATCATCTTCAGGGTTGATCCCAATCATAAAATCTGTGCGTTGGGTGCCATGAACAGACGACAACAAAAATAAAAGAGTTTTGTTGTCGTTTTCGAACGGAGCAATTTCCACATTTGGAGGAGCAGGATGAGTAGAGATGACAGACACCACATTTTCGTTTTCCACGGGATCGGGATCGTCCCCTCCCGTAGCCGGTGGAGTATATACAATCTTATGCCCTAAGCTGTCATAAGGCACCTCAACAAATTTTATATGAGGATACGAGTTCACAGCTACAACGAGATTATATCGTTCAGCCCACCATCTGTTCCCCATATATCCGGCTGTGGATTCCTGAGCGTCGTTGAAATCTGCAGTCTCCTCGTCAAGATTTTTCATGGCGACAAAGCGGGTAGAGCTGAAGGGGGGATATCCTTGCTCAAGGTAATGTGCATAACTAAAATTCGGGTCGTCATCATAGTCATGAATATATTTCCATAAGTGGTCGTTGATCTCTGCCGCGCCTAGGGGGGTCAGCTGAATAGGTGGGCCGGTGGGGGTCGTGGTGCTGGCGACGGTGGTACCGGTCAGGGACCCCGGGGTTTGGACAGGCGGCAGTTGACCGTCTAGACTATATGAGTATTTGGTGCCAAATATAGCTACCCATGCATATACCGAATAACTATAGTCTTTATTATAGACTAATTGGGTATCAACAAAATATTTGGGATTAAATTCTGGTGCGTTTGGAAAATAAAAATTTTGTACAATCTTATTATCTCTGTCTTTCTTTTCGATTCTAAAAAAAACAATTTCATTAGCAGCTTTGGCGCCATTAATAATATTGTCAAAGGTCCTTGTCTGACCTTCTCCGAAGGAGTGATCGGAATAAAAAACAGGATTCCAAAAATTTATAAACTCCATAAGGCCGCCTCTTTTTTCAGGGGTGGTCCACGAAAGCCCGGTGCCTGTTTCGCCATACTGAACAAAATTATTAAAATTTTCTTCACTTCCCTCTTCACACGACTCTCTTTTGACATGAGGATCATAAGGATCTTCTGTGCCGGGTAAATACAAAAGACGATGATTACAATCTAAACCATAAATATCTTCTGAAATATATCTAGGCCAGTTGCCCCGAACATATCCTTCGTACCAATCCAAAAACGATTTAGTATAGTTAGTGCCCTGTCCATGGATCCCGGCCGGGGTGGGGAGTGTGGGGTCTGCGGCGGCGGAGAGAGTCTCAAAAGCTTCATAAAAATGAAATGAGTTTAACTTTTTATAATAGGCTGAGTTGCCTGTCGGGGATGATTTGTAAGTCGAGATCTGTGGATAAGTAACAACTGAATCATTGCTACTGAACAACGGCCGGCCGGTGGCAGCATTAGCTGTATACCTGCTTTTCTTCTTTTGCTCTAGTCCCAAGCTTTGTATAGAATGTGGTTCGTTTTCTACTATTGCCTTTAATACAGAATAATCCATATCCCAGCGATCTAAACCTTCGACCAAACTTCTAACTCGCAGTGGATTCATCCACGCGGCGGCCGCTGCCATGCCTGAGGCACCTGCAGGGCTGCCATGAGAATAAGAAGAAAATGGGTAATTGCAATAAAAGTATAGGTCAAGAGGATACAAATGAAAGTCATAACCTTCACCAAGTTGGTTCCAATTAGAATAATACGGGGTAATCGTCTGAAACATACTTTGCATTAGAATAACATTTGAATTTTGAATTATGTGCCTCGTAAGATCCCAAAGAGTGTCTGGATCGTTACTGCTAAGTATAGAATCTAATCCTAATAAATATTTTTCATAATACTCTTTAATATTATTGTTTTCCAAACTGGTTTTCAACACAGGCCAATAATCATTATACATTTTGTCTAAAACATTTGTTGTGCGTGGAGTGTTTGCAAGCATTTGGTTCACATATTCTTTGTACTCTGTGTCCTTCCAAAGCTCACCCTCTGAAGCAGGTTGATTGACCTGATCTCGCCATGCCGTATAGGCAAAAAGCATTGGGAGCGCAGCTTCGCCACTTCTGCCTGTAATATTATGTGTAGAAAAAAGTCCCGCCACATCTTCTTCAACACTATCAAGTATTTTTTTGTTAGTAGGTTCTATAGAATAATTTACGACTCCGGCGTCCACTTTCGAAAAGGCGGCAGATAAATCAATTTCATCTGCTTCATTCCATTCCAGGGGTGTCTCTAAATCTGTTACAAAATCATAATAATAGGTACCAGTTTGCTTATGTATTCCGACTGCAAATTGAAACATTCGTTCTCGAAAATACATACTCTGTTTCGCTATATCCGTCGAGCCGTGTTTGACGACGGAGCTGCCATAATCCTTTATTATGCGATTTTGAACCTCTGATTCGCGCGTCAGACACGTTGTCCAAAGCACATATTTGGACTGTTGTTTCATGTGTGGTATAAGACTTAACCCGCCGGTGGATGATGGCGATGTATCATATTGATGCCGATTACTCCACTGGGCGCCGGGAAAAAAGGTTCCGTCATCGGGATGGGACCATTCATCGAGATCGTTCCCGAGCCTGGTAAACTGCATTCCTACCAAGTTAATTGTGTTATACAAACCAAATCCCCCCGGAGAACCCTCTATCTGATCAGAAAGAGTACTAAACATCTGATACCACAGTCCCCATTGGTTACCGGTGGCGTAGAACTTAGAGAGCCCCGTTTGATACGTATCATGAAGAATAAAAGGAGTAGGGTTTCCAAAAAGATCTGTTACCTTGACGAATTGCATCTTTTTGTCTACGCCCCCCAACTGCGGTGAGTGGGCAAGTTCAGTAAACGTATCACTCATATGAGGGGGAAAAGATTTAAAGTCTCTTTGGAATTTAACGCCCTCGGTCTCGTAATCGGTATACCACAGAGCACCCAATTGAGATCTTAAAAAGTCTTTTGACCAAAACGTGTTCCAGCCTAAGTGATCGGAGACTGAGTCATTGTAGCCCCAGCCAACGTTGCTGGATCCGGGTGGGTTCAGATGACCCACCTTCAATCTCGACGCGGATCCTGGTCCACCGTCTTCGGCAATATCATGTTCGTCGGCGTACGCTGAAAAAGTCTGATAGTCGGTAAACAATGTAACAGTGTTAGTGGCTATCGGAGATTCTTTTATATCAGGATTAGTTTTTGGTTCTTGCGCCATATTTATACCTTCCTATAGATTAAATTAATATCCACCGGATGAACCTCCGCCCATGTTTGCGGTTCCGCCGCCAGTTCCAGTCGACGCAGTGCGTGCGCCGCCAGTAGTTTGTGCGCCGGCAGAAGAAGCGCCGGTTGCGCGGCGGGCTCTGCCAGATCTACGAGACGGCTTTACCAAAAATTGTTCGTTGTACATTGGAAACTTAGGCGTGCTAGGGATGTTAAAGTGACTGTTTTCATAATCTACTAATCTGCAAAATGCAAATTGACCCCCTGTTATACTGTTGATTTGTGATAACTGTGTTAATTTATTAAAAATTGGCTGACTCATAATAAGATCACCTGTAGATGTAGCTTGATATCCTTGAAATATTTGTATTTCTTTTAGATTAAAAAAGCTCATATATAAATACCCTAATGCAGAAATACCTTCATTTTTTGTTAATGTCGAAACTACAGATTTTTTAAATTCTTTTTCAATTTCTGGCATGTCGCCAATATTTTGCATTTTAGTAGCATATCCGCAATAGTGGATTAAAGCTTTTATTTGATTCGGAAGATTCAAAAAATCATTGTTAGCTCTTGTTAAGGCAAGATTATCCATATTAAATCTATTGATGACATCGTATCCTTCATCCTGAAAAACTTCAACAGACAGTATAGACAACATCAAATTAATAAAGTTAATTGGATTTAATATTTCTTCATCATACTCCTTTTTATCAATATTGGGCGTAGAGTCGTCTGAAGGATCGTCTGCATCATATAAAGCTTTAGCAACGCCAGCATCTTGTTTTAACACATCTTTAGTGATTGTAAAATTTTTGGTCATAACAAGATACTTTTCTAAAGCACTTTGTAATATGTCATAAGTGTGATTATACGTTCTTGTTTTTTTCTTATTAGACAACACAGCAGAAATTTCTTTAAAAATTGTAAGTTTAGTGTTGTAAGCAGAAGTATTAGCTGCCCGGGCTTCGAGAGCTTTATACAAAACAAAAATATAATTATATATCATAAGTCTTTCATCATCAATATTTGCGAGAGTATCAGAACACATTTTAATTTGATGATCAGTACCCTTTCCCACTCTCCCAGAATAAGTCGGCGTTAATATAACGGATGGAGATAAATATGAATTCCTCTGAGCGTTTAAATTTAAACCCATTGTTGTCACATTACTAACAATAGAATCAGTTGGAGGAAGAGAAATTTTGCTCTGAGGTCCAAAAGTGAACCGTTCTTCCTCTGCCTTTAACCGATTTAATAAATGATCTCCAGAGATAACATAATTTGTATTTGATTTTGTTCTTGAATTTTTAGTAGATAAATAGTCAACACCAACTGGCGAAGTTTCTGCGTTGTGGACGATGTCTGCCGCGTTGTGCCAAATATTATATTTTTTAGTTATTTGAGTGATATAATTAATTCCATGTGCATCTAAATTTGCCGGCTTGCCTCCAGTCGATAATGTATCTACAAAAGTGGAACCAGTAGATAAAACATCAAAAACATCCCTTATACTTTTTTCCATCACCTCAACAAATCCAATTATAATTTTTCTCCCGGAAAAAGATTTTAAAAGACTACCAAGCCTAGAAATATAATCATTTTTTTCTTCTAGGGGTATAACTTTTGTTGAATAATATTCAAGGACATTCATAATATCGCCGGCAACAAACAAGCTTCTACGTGCTTCCCAACCACGACCTTTTGATTTTGTGATTATGTTTTTAATAACATTTATTTTTTTAAGATCGTCATATATGTGTCCCACTATGTTGGATGTGTTTAATGTTAATGTAACTTCGTAGTAGTCTCCCATGTTATTTGGTTTGTCGTCTTCAAACCTATAATGCATAACAAATGGACTATTGCCCCTTTCTGAGCCTGCGGGGCTATGTACCGGTGCTCTTATGGCGCGAAAATTTCCTAATATTTCGTCAGAGGCGTACGCCAAAGAACGTCTTTTTAAAATTTTTATATCGATTTTAGCGCCGCCTACAAATTTCCGTACTCTACTCAAACTTGAACTATCAAAAATTTTTGAATATATAGTGTTGTTTTTTAATATTCCTAATATATCAATGCCAAATAAACCATTGAGTTTCAACGACAAGTCTCTAGATGAAAACAATGTTGAAAAATAATTTTTATTAGTTGTTCCCCTGTTGGTAATAAGATTCGTTTGTGTTTCAGCTGATCTTGAAAGCATATGTAATAATTCATCTGTAACTAACGATTCTATTAGCTTATCATTACTAACCACTCTTCTTTGCAAGACTGGGTTAGACCTTGTATGAAACGTGCCTCCTCGAAATCTTCCGGCGCTTTCGTATACGGCTTTCGGCCTAGGCCACTCCTGCCCATTTGAATAATAAAATTTTGTCCTTTTATTGTTAACGTTGCCGTTAATAATAAGTCTTTCTTCGATCATATCCCCCACTAAAAAAACGTTTGATTTACTGTAAGATGAATAAGAGGTTTGCGTACCTAAGAAAGGAACAGCAAGAACAGTTAAATTATTAGTCCTCGGGCATGAAAAACTTACTTCTGGCATATTAATTTTATATAATGGTTTTCTTCCAGACGAAACAATTGTATAACGTTCTTTAGCGTTTGACGGAATTTCATAAATTCCTATTAATTTGGTGTCTCCCTCCTCTTGAAATAAATAATCAATTAATTGTCTTCTGTCGCCCTCAAACGACGGAACGCTTGTGGTGCAAAAAACAGCTATTTTAAATTTTTTACGCTTGTGAACAGCTTTCAGCATTTTAAAGTTAAAGAAATATGTATGATATGACATACTAATATTATAGGAAGTGGACATTTCTCGATTAGAAATTTCATCAAAAAGAAGGTTTGAACTTGGATTGAAATTGGATAGTCTAATCTGATCTAAATACACTCCAGGAACTGGGGGGTGTTTAGGAACAAAAAATCCATTATAATTGATACCAGTGGCCATTAGCAAGGCTCCTCAAAATCTTCAGGTGTAACTTCGATTTTATATATGTTTTCCGGTTTGGCAGCTGCAAACTCATCACAATTAAATGGAATTTGCTGATCAGCCATAATACTTTGCTTTTTATCAACTCTTTTAGACCTGCAGTAATATTTAGATGATATTTCCTCATCAACAAGTAAATCAAAATAATAATCTACATGATATGTTCCAATATCTTCTTCTTTCCTAGGATCATAAAAATACAGTTGTTCCATATCGCGGTTTACAGTTGATTTTCCTCCGATAAAAGATTCAACTTTTCTCTGTCCGTAAGTATCAAGCCCAAATTCATCAGTACCTTTATTGTTCTGAATTATAATCGCCGCGCTATCAGCAAGAGAGCCTTCAATTTTGACGTTGCCTTCCTTGCCGCTCTTTTGAGTTATTGTTAATCTTGTGCCATCTCCGCAATCTGTGCAACCTACTCCAGAAAAATTTCGTGCAACAGTTACATTTACTGTAGCTGTGTACCATGTCCCCGAATTTTCTTCTCTTATTCGTTCAGCCCAAGCTTCTATGCTGTTTTTTATTGCAATAGCTAGGTATTCTTCATCGCTGAAAACGTCTTGAGTGCCTATGCGGCTGTACGTACTATCTGCAAAATTGATACTAGTATCAATTTTGCCTTCGTATACATTTCCTTGGATATCACTAAATTTTAAAGAATCTAAATTCGTTACAGCAGAGGCATCGACAACTTCTATAACAACAGAGGCTGCTGTTTTATCAACAGTTTCAGTCACTTTAAAAACTTCAATTTCAAAATTGTCTTTTATGAAATCAGTATTCAATTCGTCGACTTCAAGTAACAAATAGTCTGTTTTCACTTGAAAAACTGTATCGTCCATAAACTTTCCAGAATCTAATTCGTTTCCTTCAAACGCAACGTTATCAGATGCATAATTTTGCACATAAGTAAGATCGTCAGTCATCTTTGTAATGTAAGTATCATATTGTATTCTTGTTTCCAACTGAGGGATTTTCATCGATGAAAAGTTTGAACCAGTATAAAAAGTTTTGGTCTTGTAAAGGTCTTCATTTAATAACTTTCCATTTAAAAAATTAACCGACCATGCAGGCGCGTACTTACTGCTTAGTGAAGAATTCCCCAAAGGAAATACATACGGATAATATTTTACATCACCTAAAGATTTTTGATATAAGCAATCATACATTGAAGTAAAAGCAGAGTATAAACCAAAATTATTCCTCTCCTGAGAATATTGTAACATTTCTTTGAGTGCGAAACCTAGTTCTGTTCTCTTGTCACTATTAACGATATCATACAAGTTTGTTATATAATTGTCTGTAGCGTCAATGACGCTCCATTCCTTCCAGGCTATTTCTTCTTCGGTGGCGCCCGTTAACAACCCGAAGGCCGGCGCTGGGGGCTTACCATATTTTTCATGAATACGATCTTGTAGGTGTTCGCCCAAATCCGCTGTTATAAAATTAGGTCCACAATCAGTTTGATAATCTGCTTGTGCGATCGCAGGCCGACCACTTTTCTCTCTACTTGAAAAATTATACTGGACTTTGAGCCTAGGTGTTTCTTTGATTCTTGTTTCTGTGTTGTTTCTTTTCTCTTTTACGAATCTCTTATCTTTAGAATCGTACATATCATTAGACCCAGACGGGATATATCTTATGTCGTAAAGAACATCATCGTCAAAAAAGGCATACTGATCGGGCTTGAATTTTCCTATAGACAACAAATGCTTACCATATTGCGTCAATTCAATATCCATCACCTCTTCTTTTCGATCAAAAAATTCCATAAAATAAATATTTCCTCATTAAGTTTATCTCACCTTGTGTGTATGCAATGGTGTCAATTCGCTTCCTGATGCTTGGACCTCCCAACTTATGATTTTATGCTCATGACAAACGCCCGGGGCGACATCCACTGGATAGCATGCTTCATGAGCTACGCCATTACCATTAACATCAATAGTAAACGCGTGAGTATGGCCGGTATCTTTCGACGTTGTTCCAACAATTGGTTTTGGCCCATGAACTAGGTCAACTTCTTTATCTGATAAATTAATCCCTACTTCGAGCTTTGCTAATTCAACTAATGAACAGAAATCATATGGCCAGTTATAACTATAATCTGGATTCGGGTTTTCTGAATCAATATTAAAATTAAATTGAAACCTATTATCATCTTGTGAGTCAGACGTGACATTAAAATAATTTGATTCTGCTTTTTTCTTTACTTTGTATACCATCCATTTAATATCTGGAGGAATATCGTTTTCAAAAAATCCGCCAGGAACTCCACATTCATGAGTAATTGACACTTCTTCTACTTCTGAGCTGCGTGCAATCTTTGGCATCAAATTTTGCCAAATATTAGACAAGTCTTCTCTATCTAAAAGATGTTTAAACTCAAATACATACATGGCAAAAGGCTTAACAGATTTGTTTGTCACAAAATCATGGTGCGGCGGTATAACATATTTTTGCATATTTTCAACCATTTGGAACACCGCAGGAGAAACTATGACGCCAGTTTTCTTTAATTTGTCAACTACGCTTTTAGACGCGTGGCCTCGCGCCACATCAATATACTTTTTAGGAATTTCAAAAAACCTTTTTTTGGTAGAAGAAGTCTTTGCTTTAAATGGAATTGCAATTATCGCTTCTGAAATTTCTTTTGATTCTGCAATCTCGCCAATTCTTCTTTTCGTACTCGTTCCAGCTTGTACAAATCCGCAAACTTCAAGAAGGGAACCAGTTTTCGATGTCTCAGTAACATTTAATAAATTAATGTTATTAGCGAATGGATTGGCTGAAAATTGTTCCATAGAAGTCGTTTTTCCAATTTTATCAGGAAAACTTTCTCTTAATCTTAAAAATATACCGTTGCCATGAGAAGGCTCAGTACCATAGCCAAACCACATCCCGCGCGTAAAATGACTTTTTGCATTACTAGAAAAATTTAATGTCGGCGTTTCAAACTTAGTACTAATCGTCCAAATATCAAAAGAATCATCGGTGGAATCTTTTGCGAGAACTGGCACATATGTGTGTTCCATGGCACTATCAAGCTTGTATTCAAGTTCTTTAACTCTCGCCTTGCCGAATAAGTTAATCGAAGAATCAATTTTCATCTTACTAACGCCAGCTAAACTTTTTTCATCAGGAACTCTGATATATCCTGCCATGTCGCCTTCGTTTATGGGCTCACCGGTGTTATCTTTAGCTTTAGATAAATTAATAGCTTGCCCATAAGATGCAGATCTATTAGGTTCGTATACTGTTTCAAGCTTTGCACCCTCCAATATCTCATCAATATAAAACTGTTGTGTGGGTTCAGATGAAAGAAGTTCTCTGTGGATATGAGGTGAAAAAGAAATTCTCGCCACAGACTCACCATAAAAATATGGCGGCGTATACGGAGCGAAAGCAGGATCTTGCATATTAGAAAGCCAATTATAATTTCCGTTATTTGTATGAGCAAAGAGGCTGGCAGCTCCACCGGAAAAATTTGTAAGAGTAAATGCAGCACCAGAAGAAGTTGATATACTATTGGTGTTCGTCCCGGGAAGAGCGATGATTGTAACAATTTGCCCGCTAGCAGTGGCTGTAAAAGCGCTGGTTGCATTAAGAGCGCTAGCTATGTTTGCAGCTAAAGTGCTGTTAGTAGATGAATATGCAGCAGTTGGCGAAGTTGTGTCTGTGCTGGTTGTCGTGCTAGCATGGAAGGTAAGTGTGTAAGTGGTCCCGCTGGTCGAATTCATTGCTATTGTTTGATCGGCTGCAGTACTGCTGGCATCAGTAACTTCTACTACTCCAGTAGAGGACACCGTTTCTTTTGCTCCTAGCGTGTCGCAAGCTGGACCATAATGGATTCCACGGGCGCTACCAGACGAATATCTTATTACTCCACTTTTTGGGTTTGTTTCCTGCATATAAGTATGAGGGCCTTCATACATAATAAAATCTTTTGTTTTTTCTAAAACGACATCCATATAATATGTTGTACCAGATGTCATAGTAAACGGACCTCGTTTGGAGGCAAAAGTCGTTAAACGTTCACCTTTCAAGAAAAATTTTGGTATCTCTCCAAGAAAGTTATGCATTGCAAGATTATATTTGTTATCGTGCTGACCAGTCCAAATATAGTGCGGAGCATTCGCTTCAAGTTCATATACATTTGTATCATCAGTTTGTGAGCCAGATCTATATGACGGGCTAACTACCATATTGATTCTAGACGCTGCTTCTTCAACAGTTGATTGTCCTGGCCGTAGCAACTGTTTGTCAACAGGGATATATTTTTCTGGATGAACTAACGCCTCAAACGGAAAACGTCTATTATGATATTGTTTGTCGGCTAAGCTGCTCCCGGTTGCCAGATAACCCAAATTACCAAAAGAAGAAAGATCTCCTGCTTTTGAGGATCCAGTGATCACGGGCCAGTCGACAGCAATCCCTGATTTGATGGTATTATACATGATTCCGGGGGCGAAGAAAGGTTGGATCAAAGCTTGTGCTTGTTTACCACGTCGTTGATTTGTGTTTAAAGAAGATGTTAAATAAGGGCCAAAAGATTGAGAAAATATAGAGCCCAGCTGCACACACCTTAACACTGGATAAAATCCTTGGTATGGAAGAAGCTTTTTAATTCCTTTACATTTTAATGTTATTTGCGAAACTTTATTATCAGGATTTCTGTTCCTTACAAGTTCGAAAGAATCTAAAAAGTCAGAATGTGAATAAATTTTATAAAAATCATCATTTACGGCGCTTTTTTCAGAACCTGCACTGGATGATATATGGTGAGCTACATTGAAATCATAATCATTCATAACGTTTATTTCTAAATCAACAATAGCTGTATCCTTGTTAGTCTTTGTGGCGGCGCCTGGTAAAGATAAATATTTATTATTCTTTGATAAAAATCCACTATTCAAATAGTACTCCATATGATCTGAAACATTAAATTCTGGCAATATAGAATAATCTGGACCTATACATGTAACATCTCTAGCATAATCTTCATACGAATCATACCATGGAGCCAATCCAGAAATTGCGCTAGCGCTATATTGTGGTTTAAAATGATATAAGTGGACGGTACCGGCAGCTGCACCATCAGTAAAGTCAGGCTTATTTTTTCCCTCACCGGTTGGTAATATATAATAATCAGAAGGCCAAGTTTGAGAATCAGATGAACCAAACCAACCATAATGCTGGTAGAAAAAGAAACATTGCGAAGGAGATCCTCCAGCGGATCCGGCATCAGAACTTGAAACCAATGCTCCGTCAGTGTGCGCATAAAGTTCGCCTGTTGCGCCGACATTTCTTTTATGTACTCCTTCGTTGTGACCTTCAAATCCGCCAGACATAAAGCCGCCATGGAATGAGTCCAACGGCCAAACGCTTAAAGCTAATGGTCGCAAAGGATGTACCCAATCACCTTTAAAATAAGAGCCGCCGGCGCCGACCTGCTCTGTAATACCTCCTCCGTCAGCAGCATGATTGTAAGAAGACAGGCCAACTCCCAATGAGTTGGTAGCATGTTGATTTGTTCTCAAACGTTCCTGGGCTCTGGCTCTCCAAAACGTTCGATGTGTTCCATGAAGACGATCATAACCATTGCTTCCAGTGTGGCGAAATTCATCATACGACAACCTTCTATTGCTCTTCGCCAACGTTGTATATTCAGCTCTTGGGAAAACGATCTCTCTATAGGTAATGTCTTTTAGCTTTATAACGTTTTTATCGGCTGCCATTGTTAATGTGTCGTCCATGTCATAGCATGTTTGAAAGTTAAATTGTTCCTTGTCTAAATCACCTTCACCAATTAAAAAACTAGTTTTTAAATTTCCATGTGTATAAGAAACGTTAATCTCTTCATCATCAACTTGAAAAGTTTTTTCTAGTGGTTTATATTTGGTTGTGACAACTGGAATTATATAATTTACCAATTCTTTAGTATCTTGATATCCTGGAATTCCATTTGTTACTTTAAGTATTTTATTATCATTTTTGAAAAAACTGTATATATTGTTTTTTCTTTGGTGCCTGGCTATCATATGATCTCCAGTTCTAATCTGTTTCCAAGTCGGCCATCCATATGGACCGTTACGGTTATGATTTATCATAGCAATATCAGGCCGTGGATATTGACCAGTGTTTGGATCAGTTTCTGCTTGAGAAATACTAAATACTGGAAATTTGCTATTTTCTCCACGTCCGCTATCACTGCTAGGAGAGATTAAGTTATTATCTATATCAATATCATCGACATATATATTGTTTAAACCAAAAGGCATAGGAGTTCCATTTATAATAATGTCAGTAGCAACTAAAAATGTAATATCATCAGAAGCGCCGCCAAGTTTTTGGTTTGGCTTAGACCACCCAAACGGTATAGCTTCATTTTCCGTCAAGCCTCCGGAAACTTGATAGGCCGAGGCTGTAATCCATGCGTATTGCAGTTCACTTCTGGGAATCGCATGAACAACGAAACCATTGTCTTTCATGGATCCTGTAATAACCGGACTACCAATACCGGCAGACCATTCCAATTTATACAGAGGGTTTGGATCAACCTTATGATAAGAAGCACTGCTTTCATAAACCCCTAAAGGATCTACATAAGTACTATCATAAACACCACCTTTTGTAGCGCTATTTTTTAACAAAGTATTGTACAATCTTCTAACAGTTAGGTTTCTCCATGGCAGTGCATTATAAACTGAATATTCTTCCGCATTTGTATCAAGAAAACCTCTTGACATAACTTCGGGACCGCCTGGTGCAGAAAAGCGATTGACAACAACTATTTCATTTGGTTTTCTCTCTGGTAACGCAAACTCTTTTAGGTCTGGAAAATCACTAGCAACGACTGAAGCAGACATCACACCCTTAGTATCAACAAAGTAAAAATTATTTGTTGTTCTTCCGCACGTTAATATAAGTTCATAGTCTTTAGAATAGTTTCCAACTCCGTTGTAAGAACTACTTTTTATGTTTCTAATATTAACAGGCCTTTTAGCCATTTCTTCCCTAAAGAACATAGCGCGTGGCAATTCAGGATCAAGCTGCAAGTCTGAATTTATATCTGGCGAAGTAAAATTTATTAATGCTCCATTTCCAGCATTTTTAAATACTTTTTTCTCGTCCTCTGATCCGTTTTCATAAGAAAAAGGGGTATTTGTAACATGAATTTTAAAACCTTCGGGTCTAGTTTTGTCTGTGTCCAATTCACTAGTAGTTCCAGAAATATTTAATGGTATGTGCCTATATTGAAGGCCTCCGACATATCGTTCGGTGAACGGGCCCTGCATAGATATTTCTCCACCCAAAGACATATCATCATGAATATTTGTAATCTTTCTTCCAGCGCTGCTGGTATGAATGTTAAATGGTATAAAATGAGATGATAATATTGTTTCGTCTTCTACGTTTTGAACATGAAAATTTAATTTTAATCTTTTTCCGGAAGTTATTCCTGGAATTAACTCATCTTTAATATCGCTTAAGACTTGAAACCCATATGGTACCTCCGCGCTAGAATCGCTAGCTGTTACTCTCAGTCGAGTTGTTGGAGAAAAAGGTTTAAGGACAGTTCTAGTGTAAGGAGATTTTGGTTGGCTATTCGAACCTTGCCACAACCCAAAGCTAATAAACCCAGATATTTGTCCCATATCCGTGTTAGCCATAAGTTCGAACTGACCCGAAGGTTTATTTTCTTTATTGATAACTTTTCTAAATGTTTCTCTTTGAGAGTCAACAGTAGAATCTCCAGATGAAATTTCATCAGTTTTATCTCTTTCTGCTCTTGTTCTCCACCATTCAGTACTTCTAGAAGTATCGCCATAACCGTTCATGTGATCAGATGTTGGAGAGGCAGCACGATTTTCAAACGCAGCCAAAAGAGTAGAAAACTTTCTTTGTTTAAAATGAGCAGGAGTGTAACTATATAAGTCCATTGCGTCGCCCGGCGCGAATCGCGAAATTAACTGCACATCATCACGAGGTGAACGTATACATGAATTTTCTTGTTCGACTTTATCAAGTGTTCCGTCTATCTGCAGGCTTGAAGTTATTGGATCCAATAATGGATATTTATGTCTAAATTTATTTCTTTCTAAGACATGACTTTCAATGATTGTGCTCAAATTTTCAGAAGTATTTGCTGATGCCGGCATCAATTGATGTATTATTGCATCAACCGCATTATCGATCCACTTGTAGTATTCAATATATTTTTCAACATTTGGAATATTGTCCACTTTTTCGAAAAAGAGTTGCCTCAATTTTTCCATTTGTTTATAATTTGGTCTATATGTGTTTACAGGCTCTCCAATTAAATTATTGAAGTCAGTTAAAGTTGCAAAAACTTTTAACATTTCTTCCGTTACTGATTGGTATGGACTTTTTTCAATTCCAATAAAATGAGTTATTGGTCTACTGTTTCTAGTAAGCAAGCGATCATCGCGAGTTCTTCCTTCAACCATATTTGAACTAGCTATAATTTCTGGTGGCTGCTGTTTTGCGTTAGACAAATAAATTCTGTCAACAACTTTTGAACTGTTGGCGGGGAAATGTTTACCCAAACCTGAGTGCTGTCTCTTAAGAGTTCTAGATAGTGGCACACCTAGAGGAGAATCTATGCTATCACCAGAAGCTACAAACCCATATCTAATTGAATCTGCCGAACCTGAAGACATATCTGTAACAATAAACTCGCCAGAATCATCAGAACCGGTTATGCCAGCAAAATCCCAATGCAAAGCGAGTGTTTCCATATTTGGAACGTATCTTGAACCTGTGGCATAGAAATTAAATTTGTCTGGCCCTTGGAATAGATAAGCATTTCTATATGGGTGATCGGTACCAAAATTTTCTACATCAATTGCATGTGCTCTAATAGCACTATCAGATATATCATTTAACCAATATCTAACCGAAGACACTTTTACATCTGAGCTTTCTATTACGTTTCCAGTAAAATTTTCTCTGTGGGCGCCGGCGTAAATTCTCTTTGTAGATTCTATGAGATCTCTATATTTTTGCACAGAGATGGAAGAGGAAACTACAAATTCATTTTTAATATAATCTTGTACAGCATTAACGCCATAAAATTCAATGCTTCCAGATAAATCGTTATCATTTTCAGCATCAACTAGCCCAGAACCACTAACTCCGGGCGAAAGAGGATATAAATCTCTATCTCCCACACGAGGAATCCCTCTCTTAATCCTAACTGCAAAATTCCACTTCTCATCATCGTAAACATTATAAAAAAGTGAAGATGTTAAAAAGCTTAATCCGTCTTCGAAAGAGTCCAAAAAATCAGATTCTAATTTGAAATAAGCATCATTGCTATTGGGATGCTCTCTAATCGCCAACACTCTTAAGTCATGATCTGGAGTTGTCCATGTAGTTGTTTCATCCTCAGTCCCTGCAGTGTGAAAACCGAATAAAGATGAAGCAGTCAGATTATATCTATAATTTGTAAGTTTGGGATGAATTTGTTTTGGAAAAATAACTTCTGCTTCCAGAGTCCTGAAAGAGCCACTAAAACTATTGACGCTGCTTGTGATAAAACCAACTGAATTAGGGTTGTTGTTGTCTACAAATTGATAAACAACTGCACCATTTGTTTCATGTGTGCTAAAGTCTGCATAATTCTTTTTTGTTATTGTGTGGCGATAATTATCTTTAATCTCGTACATCGCATTATCGCCATATATATTAATTTTAACGATCTCATCATCAATACCAAAACAGCGGATAAGATTTCTAAAAGCTTTTTCAGTTCCTTTTGATTTGTATATGTAAGACAAATTATTATAAATGTTTTTATAAATTAAGTTTTTGACTTCGCGAAGATCTTTGTCAAAGATACGAGTTTCATCTTGCTGCGCAAATTGTTGCAAAACAGTAGAATCAGTAAAAAGCTCTGGAACTATTAACCCATGACTTTCTAATAGTTTATCTGCGAACGGTATTGCTTTGTAGCTACTACTAGGATATGTTGGCGCCTTTAAACCTGGAAGTGCCTTTATTTGCATTGCAAGAGTATCAAAATAATGTGAAATTATTTGAGTTAATTTAACAAGATTTTGTCCAGACTCTTGGTCTTCTGATCTTATCCACTCAGGAATACTGTTATATATCGCAGCATTATTATTTAAATCATATTCTTTTCCTTTTTGTTTCAAAGAAGAAAGTTTGGCTTGTACATCCGGATGATCTACCCTGATTATGGGGTCTTTAAATTCTGTAGCAGAGGCAGAAGACTGTATAAGTGCAGAACCAGTATTTCTAGAATTGCTAGAATAGCCAACCCATGTACCATTTGAGCCTCGACCTGAATAATCTAAAACAACATTGTCTATACTTGAAGTACCAGTTATTCCTTCGTTGAACTTATAATAAACTCCCAAATGCGTGTTAGCGACATCAGTGTTTGTTCCGCCATATATATTTCTATACCAATTTCTTCCAATTTGTTGCGCACCTTTTTCCACTTTCCAATATCTAAATTCATCCAACGAAGCAGATAATTTACCCCAGCCTACATTCGGCTGCAAACTTGTATCATCGCCAGCAATAAACGGACCTTCCGGTGAGATTGAAGCAGATGGTTTAGTTATCAAAGCGCCAATCGTCGCATTCAGCGAAGAACTCACATATCCAATTGAAGAGCCAGTTACTATTTCATTCTTGAACTCTCCATCAATATAAAGTTTCATTTTTAATTGGCTATTGAGATTTCTAACTGAGAAAGCATAATGATGCCATTTATTGTCTGCTATTCTAGATGTGTCAATCGAACCACTATCAAATGAAGCAGTTGCGATGCCTTGTGTTCCGGACATATAAGTTATAAGAAATGGCGAATGAGAAGTTTCCCGAGAACCATCTCCAAGCGTAGGACCAGAATCCATTTCAACAGTAAACCTACCATATGACACACTTGATGACACTGAAGAATGAGACCATGCATCCAAAATGACTTCTCTTCGAGTATTAGAAGCGTCAAATGCTGCTTTCTTCATCCAAAACTCAACAGTGTTGCCGTCAGCGCCACCAATTTTTAAATTACATTCTCTGTTCTGATTGAGTTTGTAAATATTTGCTTTGCCATCGTTGGATGGAAATATATCTTTTAATTTTGTGTTGTCAGGATCTTTATGTGGCCCACCTTTTATATAAATATATTCATAGGAAGACGTTGCCGGCGCGCCGTAGCCATAAATTACATCATCACTATCATCACTTGGTAAGCTGTAAAAACCATCACTATTTTCTACTTGTGTGCCCCATGCGCCATTATCGCCACTATCTCCAAATATTGCATAACCTGTAGTTCTTGGATATTCATTATCGAAAATGTATTTATCGAAAAAAGAAGCGCTATTAAACCATTCTTGAACTTCGTGTCTTGAGCCATCATAAGGAAAAGTGTTATAAATTTTTACAAACGACTGCTCATAATATTCTTCCGCTAATCCAAATTTTGCAAAATTTGCAGGATCTTTGAAATCAAGTTGAGGAATATATCTTTCCTTATCTTTAATTTTTTGTTCTACATATCTTTCTGACTCAGCATCTCTCGAAATGTTTGAAATCGAATCGCTGCTTAAAATTTGCGTTGGCTGTTGATATTTTCCAAAAAGATCTTTAATACTCATTTTTATTCAACCCTAAATTTAAATATCTCAGGTTGTTCATGATAAACATTATCTCTTTTGTAAACCAATTTGATACCATAAGAAAAACCTTGTTCTAGCATGGACACGTCAAAATCAAAATAATTTCCTTTTGAGTCGTAAGACAAAAGAGTATGATTCGTGCTTCCTGTTCCATAATCAACAATAGTCAAATCATCTTGAACTCTCACAATTTTGTAATATGCACTATCAATGACACTACTGCTTATATCAGATACATATTTTGTGTAACTATTTGGACTCCAATTTTTGTCTCTCACATAAGTTCTAAAACGAGCTGTTTCATTTTGGAAATATTTTGATTTTAAATTTGTAATTTTTGTAGCATAAGACATATTAGTGTTGTAATCGCCGGTGTCTAGACTTTTGACATTAATTGTTCCAGTGTGGAAACATGAATGATCATTGTTGATATCGCGGCCACCAGAGAAATTGCCAACAGTAAAGCCAACATTACCAGCATCTTGAGAATTAGTTTGATTCCCTGCAGTGCCATCCACGTCTTGTGTAAGCGTGATTGTTTGATCGAGATTGTCAACAGCCGATATCGGTGCTGTAGTGTAATTATTAATTGAAGAAGCAACTCGCGCAGTAATGCCTAACCTATTTGCTGATGTGTTGGAACCGCCGGCATAATCCTGAATTCCAATATTATTATTAGAAACAGTGTTGCTATCAGTTTTAAATGTGAAAGTGTGAGAAGTCCCGGTTGTATCTTTAAGAACAAATTGTACTTCGTGGTTAAAATCATTAGAAGCGCCATCCAAAGTCCATGTCGCAGTTGCATTTACTTGATCAAACCATCTATCATAAACTATGCTTGAAGTAGTATCAAGTGCGATAGAAGCTGAATAAATTCCTGTTTTTCCCGGGACAAGACCACCTGTAACAAAATCATTAATTGCTTGGCTTGTGTTTGTTCCGGTTTTCTGTTTCATGCCGGTTAGTGGCTCGTTCCCGCCGCTAAAAGATACAGCAGTTGCCCAATCGTCAGTCTCCGTTAAGACAACTGTTGTGTTTCCTTCCGACCCGCCGACAGATTGAGTAATGGTGACTTTAGAAACACCATCAGAAACTGCTGAAAATTTTGCATGACCATCAATGCAAGCTGCAAGATTATTAGCAGTAGATGCCAAACTAGCTCCTTTTACCCAAGATACACCTAGCGCAGGCGAAGATGAAACAACAGTAAAGTGGCTGCTAGCTATATCATCTGTAGCTAACAATACAACTTTATCACCAGCAGCAATATCTAAACTAGTTATAGTAACACTCGCGGTGGCGCTTGTATCAGTCTTATCCAAATAAAGTCTTACATATAACTGCCCATCTCCAACAGATGGAATATTTTTATACTGGCCTCGAACCATATTATAGAGATAAATTGTATTCATGTTATCGGATTCATTTGCTAAAGAGCTGCTGGCATAAAAATTTGCTCTATTGTCTTTAGTCGAAGAATCCCATCTAGCTTCAATCATTGGTCTCTTGAAAAAATATTCTGATGTTCTCGAGAAAAACTTTTTTGTATAATAAGATCTTTTAGAACCTGTAAGATTATGAAGTAGAACGCCATCAACAGGTGGTTGGGCAGTCCATGCGCCATCATTATACACCAACGCAGAACTCGAGTGATATGATTCATATTGTCCAGAAAGAAACACTCCAAGTCCGTAACTTGGCCTGTTATCCACAGAAGGGCTCGCATCACCACCAGCGATCCACTCCTCCACTAATTCTGTTATATTAGCTTCTAAATCTTCATCACCGTTAGAAAACGAAACAGAGTATGTAACACCTTCAGTATCGAACACACCTCCAACAATGTCTGTGCCACCAGAGAAATCGCCAGGTGTCGGATCTGTGCCGGTGTTGCCGTTTATGGTCATGTGCGCATCGAGGACAGTCTTTGTTATGGTTGTGTTGCCGGCGCTGGCGTGGGCGGCTTGCGTCAACGTAACCACAGCGTTGACGCCGGAGACTGCCACGGCGGCCGTTATTTTTCCATTATGCCCTCCTGCAGCGTTAATCGCATCTGCTATCGCGGTTCCAACGCTTAGGGTGTTCAGATTCGGGGAAGAGAGTTGAACCCCAATCGTCGGTGCGTCGTCTCCGGAATCGTTCTCTACGGCGTTATCAAAGGTATATACTACAGAAGTTCCGTCGGTTGATTCTATAGTAATCGTCTTTTCGTCGAAATTGGCTGTAGCAATAGTCGACCCACCGCCCGTTGCAAGCACTGTGAATGTTGCCGTAGCCTGGTTATCAGCCCATCTAGTTGTACTCGTAGCATTTAACCAGTTTGCGCCAATTCCATCTTCAGTGTCATCTTGGTATTCTTCCATATCTAGGCCATAGCCTTCCTCCCACGATTGAGAAACAGGCGTGACTTGAAGAGTATAACTTGACGGAGTTGTATATGCATGTTCAGCGTTGAACATTCGTAAATAAAAATCTACACTACCACTAACTGGAATTGTACCTGCAACTCTTGATGCTGAAACTTCGCTTATAGGAAAATTAAGCAAAGTTCTAGAAAGTTCAGAAGTGGAACTAGAAGCTTGCGCATAAATTGAGAACACTTCGAGAACATCAGACGCACCCATATTAGAACCGGTTGCTCTTTTGGTATCTATAAGGCTAGATTTATATGCATTTGTTATTGTCGTATCTGCACTAGCTGTAAATCTTGCAATTGCCATTATTTAATAGTTCCTTTGATGTCGCTTGATGGGTATTTGAATTCTATAATATGATCATCGGGAACAACCAATATTCTGCCATCTGCTGAAATACTATCTTCTATGTTAAAACTTATACTTGAATAGGACCCACCAACTGGTGAATAGATATTTATATCTATAACATCAACAACACCCGGAACATTATTAATAAGCTTGACAATATCACTTATTATTAATGGCTCACCAATATCAAAAGTTTTATTTGGCGCTGTAATATTACTGGATAGAATCTTTGTCACGTTAGACAACACATCGTATTTATTGATTCTCATATCGCCAATAATAGTGAAATCAATTCCAAGATTTATAATATTTGCCGGCATTATATCAATAGTGTCATTAATCATCTTATATCTGCCAATCCATGTTTTTAAATTGTCCTCTAGTGTTTGCGTGTGATAAGCTAGTTTTTTGTTTGCGTCTTCGCTAACAATAAATATATTTATATTCCTTTTAAAAGAATCATTGTCTTGTATAATATTGCATCGCTTAATCGATCCGAACGCAGAACTCATTGAATAAATCACACTCTTGTAATCTTCTTTAGTAACAGCCCTATTCTGCGCTGCATATGTTCCCTTAATTCTGCTTTTAATTTCATCCATGGTCGGGGCACTAACATCTCCTACAATTCTTTCTTCGTTTGTAACTTCTAAACTATCAACAACTGCTTGAACTGTAACAGAATTTAGGCCGGCTCTATCTTTAAAATTAAAAACTGGAGTAATAACTGAATTAATCGTATGGGCGGACGCATTAGAATTGCTAACTGTGTTAGTTCTATAAGAGATTACCAATTTTGTATTTGATGGTGCTATGCCAAACTTATCAGTTGCGATTAAATTCGAAGGATCAAAGGACGTGTCAGTAACATATTCCTTTCCGTGAACCTTCAACAAGATCTTGCTTGGGTCAGCAACAGAATCATTAAATATTTCTGAGTCGGAACCATGACCAAATTGTAAAAATGTACTATTTTGTTCTTGTTCTACAACAAACCTTCTTGCAACCGCATATGCTTTCATGATAGATGGCACTTGATGCTCATCAGATCTTCTGTTGCTTACAGAACGATAAATGATATTTTGAGTCAAATAATCAACTTCAAAGTATCGGTTACCTTCCGTATCGGTCACGGAAACTATTTCTGTAATATTTGGTGAAGCCAATTCAAGTCGCAAAAACTTTTGAAATCCACCTACTGTAATTGTTTCTTCTGATATTTCTCCTGAAATTACTTTACCCTTTGCTTTAACAGCAAAGGAAGTGGGCGCGCCTGTTTCTGGATCTACTTTTGCGACAACAATTTCATTTGTAACTTTAGAAAAATTTATGTCTTCATTTAAAGCAAATATGCCACCGCCTATTGAAGAAAAAACAGAACCTTTTCTAAGAATAGGATAATAATCTACATCTGGACCGGTACCAGAAGACTGAGACGGGACTATAATATATAAACTGATATCTCCATATGAAACTTGATTCTGTCTATATTTATAGCCATATTGCCTTCCTAGTCGTAAAACATTACTATACTCAGACGCTGTGTCTATGAAACATTCATTCGTTTGATAGTCTAAATAAAAAGATAAAACATCTCCAACGTAAGATACGGTGTCCAACATTAAGGCACCGAAAGATGCTTCATTGAAATCTTTAAATGTATCTGAATAATATCTTTGAGTGTACTCAATTAAATCGCTTTTAATTGAATCAAAATCACGACTTGTGTACTTTATTGGAAAAGTTTTTTTCGCCATTTACTAAAAGTCCTTTCCTTAAATAGTCATATTAAAGACTTATATCGAGAAAATCATTAGCACCCAATGCTGGTATTGAATAATTTATTAATATTTCAAGACTATTTGGATCCGCCGTAAGATCTTCGTGATCCGATTGAAAAATAATTTGATTTATTATTAAAAATGGCATATATAAATTAACTTGTTTGCTTATTCGCAAACTTATTCTGGACTTTAATTCACCAGAGTTTTGTTCAAATAAAAACATTGGAAGGCCGACGCCAAATTTAGCATCCATTACTCTTTCGCCAGGAATTGTTAATAACAAATTTTTAAAATTTTGTTTTATCGACTCTCTAAGAGTTTCGTTTAGTTGATAAGCCCCAACTCTAGAATCCGTTTGTAACGGTAATTTCGGTGATATTCCTAGTGACATTGTTTAAAATTCTCCTCAAATATAAATATATTATTCTTCTAAATTTTCATCTTCTGGAAGAGGTAAATTTGAAATAAAGTTTTTAGTATTTTGAAACATGGTGCCAATACTCTCTACAATCCCGCTATCTGTAAAGGTCTTTATAGAATATGCTGTTATTAATGCCAAAACTCTTTTAATTGGGAAAAGATAATCAAATAATAATTTAAATTCATCTTTTTTCTTCATTTCATTAAAAAGATGCTCACTATTTGTGTTAGAAGTATAATCGTTTTGTGTGTGCCAGTTTTTAGTCAACACATAATTGACTGTTTTCTTTGTTGCATCAAAATTTTCTTCCAATAAAGGAAACAAAAATATGCCCTGACTATATGCTCCTGGGGGATATCCCATAGTTTCGTACGAATCCCAACCCGGGTCTGGCGCGGATTTCCACCATTCTTCGTATGGAAGAGTAAGTTCTCTCAAATAATATGATTTTACTCTTTTGATATTTAAAAGTTCAAATTTTGAAGCCATGCCGCCTCCGTCTGTGTCCGGAGTGAGCTGCGGTATATATGGTTCACCTGACGCAAGGAATTGAGTAGGGAACCATGTTTCTATTCCTGCATAAAAACTAAATTCGTCATTGTCATACGCGGTGGAATTGAGAAAATATCCATAGCCCGGGAGATCTTTATTTCGTGAAAGTGGGCTCTCAGCGGCATATGGCAGGGGCGAGACGTCACCAGTATCCTCTGGCAAGAGATATGATAATCTAACCCCGTAAGAAAACTCCTTAGCAAAGGCTTCTAGCTTTATATCACTAAACCCCTCATTGCCGCTGGCGTAACTAATTTTTGTTTCTATATAATCAGTTATTGGACTTCCTTTTGTAAATATTGCCATTGGACTCGCAGGGATACCAGTTTCATCGATGGTGGCTAAATAGTTGCCGTTGAACCAACCAGATTTATAAAGCTGCATAGCATTAAAAAGATCTCTTTGATAAGACGAAGTCCAAGCTCGGAAAACGGCGCCGCCTCCGGTATTGTCGGCCGGCGGAGGGTCAATGGTAGTTATAAAATCTGTCCCATTTGTAGATAGCCATGCATAAAGATTTCCATCGGCAAAATTAGGATAGTGTGCTTTGTGCCAGATGTGATCCTCCCACACCATTTTGCTAGTGGATTTTTGATAACTAATTTTATTACCAATCCACCCCCCGAAGCCCTTTTCGGGCTTTGCATGCATGCCCACTGTAAATCCGTCCTGCGCAGCAATAAGTGAATATTTTTTGCCGGAATCGAAACCGAAAAGCAAGCCAAACAACATATATCTTTCAAACTCTTCTTGAGTCTGAAACCCTTTGACGTCAGTGGAGTCTGATTTCATCGCTTCTGCGGCATCTTGCCCCCATATAAAGGACACAAGAGGTGGTTGGAGAAGTTCTCCGGCCATGGAGGATAGGTATTTGCCTTCTATCATTGCCCATGGATCCGTAAAAAACAACCCATTTCCATCTTCTTTAGATTTCATGAACGTTCCGTTACTAGGGAAAGTGGCCATCGACGCGCCCTGCGTGGGGTTATCCGGGATCTCGTGCCCATCGACGTCCGGAGCGACTTTCCATGTGGGTGCATCGTTGAACGTGCCATCAGAATTTTCAATATCTTCTCCGGTCCAAGAGCGCCTCACATCAAATTCATCAGGAAACATGGCCACTGCTAGACCATCTTCGCCGCCGAAATTATCGCCTGTCGTCTCCGGGGCTTTTTCACCATCATGAAAAAAAGATTGGATTATACCGGTGGTCTCTTGGCCTTTAAAAATATTATTAAGAACAATACGACCGGTGACAGTAGCTGCCATTGCATGCGGATCTTTAAATTTAAAACCTGTGAAATCTCCAAAATATCCTGCCGTATAATATCTAAAAGCGATATTTGTTAAAAGTTTTCGGTGATTATCATCAATAAAATCAAAAATACCCGGTATTGTAAGAGGAAGTAATGCTGCGCCAGTTAAAACTCGAGCTTCAGTAATCCCGTCATCCTGAAGACCTATGCCAAGAAAATTTTGTCGCCAATACTCACTCCAAAGTAATGATTCTCTCTTGGCAACTAATTGGGCGTTAGCCCAAACTTTCGAACCATTTAAATGATCAAGATATCTATAAGCAAGTGGTCTTGTAAGATGAAGCTTGTCGTAGTCTACATAACAACCATGGTCTAAAGGAAGTTGGTTCAAGCCTGCATAATACCTGCCTGATATAAATTCATTATGTACAGTACTCGGTGTTGAGGTTACCTCCTTTTCGACGTCATAACCATAAAAACCATCATACAAGTATACATTCTTTTTAGACAAGTCTGAATAAGGCAAGGGGGCGCCCGGGGGCATGTTGGTTGTTGCCTTTGTTGCTAGCGGCGTGTCGGGGCCGTCACAGGGGGAAAGAGGTCCAGTGTAACCAAAACAATCGCTAATCATGTTGTACAACTGTTCACCTGCTAGGTAAAGCGACACGAGCAGAGCGCTTGCGAAGACGGCGGCGCCGGTGAGCTTCCAGCCGCCCAGGGCGATCAGCAAGGCTGTGAGCCCGCCGGATTGGGAGCCGATCCAGGCCCAGGTCCTCCACTCATCCCACACCGATGAGTCGGAGCCAGTCACCTTCCATGGAGTGAGTTCCCTAAGGAAATATGTATCCAACCATTGAAGTCGTCCGAAGCGGCCCAGTTGTCCGAGTGGGGGGAGGAATTCGTCTTTAACGCCCTCCTGCTCATTAGCAAAATCACTAGGATGCTCATTTATTTCTGTGGGATGTGGCACAAGCGTGCACAACTCTTCCATGAACGCTAGCTCTTCTTGTATGGTGGCTGCAACAGCGCTGTCGTAGTTGTCGTACATAACGCTAGGATCGTACATACCATATTCATCCGTAGGTCCGAAATCAAAATTCTTTTTAGCATCTTCAATTCGTTTATCAAACTCTTCTTTTTGGCCATATGGAGGAGGAAGTTGTTTCCACTCGAACATGGAGCATCCGCCAGCAGATACCATATCTCCAAAGATATCTCCATATACTCTGAAAAAATCACTCATGCTCATATAGACTGGTTCTCCTTCGATCATTTTATCCTTAAGTCCGTATCGCATATCTCCTTTATATTCAACTGGCAAGTAAAAAATTCTTAAGGCGATGTTGTCGACAATTTCTTCTTGAAAGAGAGGGTTTCCATTATCATTTTTAAGAGCTTTCAAATTTTCTCTAATTAATTCAAAAGAATGAAACTGAATTTTTACATATCTTTCTAAAATAAACCCTTCATGATCCCTCGGATGATGGATAGGCTTCATCACTTGTCCGTCGTCCCACCATTGAGCATAAGTCGGCATGTCCATTGCCGGTGACCATCGCGGGTTTGTCCAAGTTGCAAGCTCTGCGATGGCTTCTGGGAAGGTTGAGCCGGGGGAGAAGATCTGGCCGGGTTCCGGGAACCCTAAACAATGTACTGGGCTTTCAGCAAGTGCACTAAGATTATTAGCATTCCAGACCATCAAACCATCTGCCATTGAAGCTAAATCATATATTTCATCATTGTCTAAAATAACCTGGTCGATAACACTTCGAAAACCTTGTTTTTTATAAAAATCTTTAAACAATGTTACAACATCAGACATTTCTGTTTCAATAACCTTCTTTGTTACTTTTTTTATTATATTTTTCCAAGTTATATCATCAAAATCTTTATATTGTTCAAATGTGCCTTTGCTATACATGGCCTGAATTGAACTGTGAATTTGAGACCCCAAAAAATTAATCATCAGATCATCACTCAAACACTCTTCAACATTGAAAACGGCAGTAATAGGAAGAGCACGTATAAAATATTCAATTAAAATTATTTTAATTAAAATTCTAGCAGCTATAGCTCCATCACCATCTTTGTCAACAGAATAAAATAATTCTAACATTGAAGGAGACTCCCCCGCCATGGGATCAAGCTTGTCAATAAGTTTACTAAGGTATTTTTTTGCATTGTCTTGTATGCTAGTCAAATTAAGCTGCAAAGCTTGATAATTTGGATACCCTTGAAAAGCAGTTGAGAGCGCGTCGGAGTCTTCACTGATTAAAGAAGAAATTTGTTTTATTAAATGTTTGAACATAACTCCATATAATTGAAACATGGCTTGGTTTCCTCCGAGCATGTAGTCAGAATTTTTATTACTTGCCAACAATTTTAAAAGAACTGTATCAAGAATAGTTTCACCATCATAGTCGGGGCGCGCGATCCATCCGGATTTTGTCTCAGCACGATCAGTATTGGGGTCAACAAGTGGTATAAAACCAATTGGGGAAGTTGTCATCTTTTTTACCAAATACCTTTCAAAAACTTGAGGCTGAAGTGGTATCTCGCCATATATCCCGCCTACACCGGCTTTAAGATCTGGCCCAGCATGAATGTAACCAAGCACCAGCTTTTCAGTTGCGGTGTCGCCGACACGATTAAGGATCTTGCTGTCTTTAAAGACCTCTTTTATTTTTTTGAATCTTCCCAAATCGGATGTATCCATCGTATCTTCGCCTTGCAATTTCCCAACAAGACCTATTAATGATGTAGTTTCTTCATAGTCAACAGTTGAGCCTATGCCTTTAGTACTCTTGATGGCATATCGATCAATAATACACCAAGTATTATCTCCTTCTACCTCGGTCAACTCAGGTTCTCTTTGTGGCAACAAAGAAAAATTCAATTGACCTTCGTAGTCCACTTCCATGGAAGCTTCTCTGCATGCAATAATAACATCTAATGTCGGACGAGTATCATTGCGAAAAAGATCAATTATTTCACCATAATTTGGTTCTTCCATTAATATTTTAGTCGGGCCAGGAAACGCGGAGTTGAGCGTTTTGAGTTCATCAAATAACGCCTTCATCGCGCCTTTGGTTCCTGCTACGATGTCCTCGGCGTCACCCATTGCATACGAAAAAGTATGTTTGTCTATTTGAGATTGCCACATGTCCTCTGCAAGTTCATTATATTTCCACTCATTAAGATTTTGGACGTGAAAGGGGCCATCATAATTATCATCATTTTGAGTTTCGCTTAGTACAAATTGGCCGCCATATGGAAAGTACAAATAACCAGGATGAAAATCTAACCCATCCATATAGTAAGTCAACGCCCTTTCCATATGACCTCCCAAAAGATTGCCAGCATAGTCACCTGGATCAAACTCGTTGTTGGTGCCGGAAAAATGGTCGAGGCTGGCGTCCTCTTCTTTGGGTCCCAAAGATGGGTAGAACGCTATGCCGTTCTGTTCGTGCCAATGGTAAGAGGATGCGCCTTGAGCGAGGGCGGTGGAGTAGTCCCCCTGCATCTTACATATAGTCCAGTCATCGCAATTCCCATGGTTATGGTATTCATGCATGAAGGTTACTTCGCTGTTTGAGTCCGTCTCGGTGCTCAACTCATTGTCGCCCTCCTCGTCCGAATAACCCACGCCGTGGGTGTCTCCCCGGGCGAAGTGGAATCCCGTGTCAAGAGTGAATCTCAATAAAAACAATCTTAGTAGACACTCCTTTGAAGATTCAATATTCCACCCCCATCCGCCATATACTCCCCATGGCATGTCTGGAGCGTAACCAAGTTTAACTTCGAGAACATCCCTATAAAACTGCGGAATACCATGTGGAGCAATTTGATGAAGGGTTGTTAATATTTCATGCCATCCAACCCACCCTTCACCCTCCATCTTATTAAGTCGTGGAGTTACGCCCGGGCCGTGATGTCCGGATCTAAAATCAACATATTGCATATACTCTGCGACTTCAAAATCAGTGAGACTAACAGGATCTATAAGAAAAGAAGAATAGCCGTAGAAACCTTCTAAGTCATCTGACTCAAATTTTGGATGAAGAACTAGACCTTCCGCTTTTGGATATCCATATTTATAATCCTTATGATAATTTCCTTTTGAGAGTGGATCAAACTTATAATTATATGAATATCTTGCGTAATATCTAAAAGCAATTCTAAATAAATCATCCAATTGTGCAGCAGAAAAATTTGCCCAGTAATTTGTTGAATCTCTGTTTAAAACATTTGCAGGATCATACATGTTCGGAAATATTTTACCGGAAGCTTTGTGGCCCTGAAAATATTCAGAAACTGAATATGTGCCATATACTCCTACCTTTTCGCCGTGTAGTTTGAGAAAACGTTGCATAGGCGATGGAAAGTCATAATATACAGGAGGCCACTGCCTCATTTTTTTTCCTTTAGCCAGCCTATAAGATTCTCCAGATACGAAAGCACTAACTGGCTCATCCGAACATGGTTCATCGATCACCCCTTGGCCGGAAGGAGAAGGGCACGGATTGTTAATATGGGCTTCCTTTGAGTTTGAAGCTATAGCAACATTATTCGGAGCACGAAGCCAACCGGCGGAGTTCATCATTTCCGTCATTAAGTTTTTTTGTCTCCTTATTTCTTCACATACTATGTGCGGCTGATATCTATCCTCTGGGAGTTCCACTAAACCACCAACGTCAACCTTTAAAGAAAAGTTGTGATATTTTGAAACATCATGCTCAGTTGTATCATAAAAAGATGAAGGCTGATTTCCTCCAAAAAGAATTTGGTCGTCGACTAAATGTGAAATCTTAAAGTAAAATTCTTCAAACATCTCTACATCGCTCGTTATTAAAGTATAAAAATTTCCTAATTCTGCGCGAAAACTTGTTTTAACAAGTTCTAGAACTGTATTTAAAGAAATATTTTGTGCTCCTTGTTCGTCGGTCATAACATCCTTAACCGCCTGAGCTGCTGTCTCTTTGATGTGGTCTTCTAGGTTCTTCGTGCGCGTTGCAGTATCGTCAGATAGTGCTTTGAAGGCAGTTTTCAAGTCAGCTGAGATCTTACTTCCCTGAGCATTAACCTGCTTTTCTATAGACTCTTGTGACAAACCGATCTTTTCTAATGATGCTCTATATGCTTGTTCTGCGTATTGGTAATCTAAATCAGTACAGTCAACTGCGATATTTTCTGGATGATCAGTAGGTGCGCATATGCTTTCTTTGTCAAGATAGCCCCCTACATAACCAAAAAATGGAACGACCTTTGATTCATAGTCGACCATTAATTTTATTTTGTCGGGCACATTTGGATAATTTTGCACAAATTGTACCACATACCTTGCCACTCTATCGGAGGGAGGTATACCTTTTAGCAATCTACATAATTCCTGCGGAGTTAGACCTGCAAATAAACTATTAAGGAACGCTTCAAAATCAAAATCTTCACCAAACAATTTCTTAAGACCATCTGTATTTAAGGACGGAGCGTCGGCAAGCGTTCTATCTCCATAATCAAAAGCTTCATTCCCTACATTGTCAATACAATCATCTTTCCAGCTCCATAGATATGTTCTAAATTTTTCAACAATTTCTTTTTCTACCCATTCTATTATTTCATCATTAATCTTTTTCTTTGCTCGCCGATAAGCTATATCATACAAAGTTCCAACAGCAAGATCTGTTACTTCGAGTAAAGTATCAAAAGTTATATCACACTTTTTATACGGAGGAATTGGATCTGTTTCTTCTTGTTCTTTATCATCATCAAATCTTTCTATTATCCATTCGACACCTGCGACAATGGCCTTCCCCAAGATATGAGAAGCAGCTAAAATTGCATTACAAAGAAATTTTTCCCAAGACTGGCCTGAAAAACTGGCATTTAGCGCTTGTTTTATGCCTTGAGCTGTTTCTTCGCTTATGCCAGAAGGAGTTTCAGTAAATGGAATTTCTTGTAGATCTTCTGCAAGTTGTCCAGCATACCAATCTTCTGCCCAATTTCTGATAGCATGTGCGAAATCAGTTATATTGATGGGAACTAGATCTGCCACATCAACACCACCTATTGTCCCGGGAATATAAGTTCCGCTATCTAAAAATACAGCAAACTCATTAGCCTTTTCCGCATCAGTCTCTATAAGCTCATAAAATTGTTCAAGCATCGCTTCGCATGCCATATCAAGTAAATCTTCCAACGATAGGCCTAGGGCGGCCATCTGGCACAATAACCACTCTTCAATAAGAACAGGAATATCCATTCTAGCCAAGACATATCTATAAAGATCGTGCAAAGAGTGAATTTTCGCCGGCGCAGTAGGCAATACGCCCATAAAATAATCACCTAGGTATTCGTTCAGCCCTTTTCTTCTATTTTGTACGACCTCTTTAAGAAAATTATCATAACTTGCCTGTTCATATAAATTTTGTATTTCTGAGCCTACAGATTTGACATCGCTCCACATCTTTTCCGATTGAACAACTGCAGCTTCAGCCTTTCTCCAAAAACCAGGATTGCCTCCAGTGGCTAACTCTCCTGGTACAAATTCCGGTTTTGGACGAAGAAACTTTTTAACAAATTCATCATGTGGAAAGTTGGGAACAAGATCTTGAAATGCTGGAGATTTACAGAAAAATTCAATATTATTTGGATCAAAACTGGCGACTTCTCCAGCTGCCGTGGTAGCAAGTCTTGCGCCTTCGAGTTCAGGGTCAAAATCTAGAAAAGGCGCTGCTTGTCCTGTCGATTCTATCACTCTTCTTATTAACCACAATCTTCTAGCATCAGTGAAAAGTGGTATTGAAAAAACCTCATTGCCCAAAGGCAGTTTCATATATACCGGGGCGTTGGGGCCGCCGCCCGGGTGTTTTGTCGCAATTCTGATTGGAGCAGCTATCGCTGGATTCAACCAAACGTCTACTAAATTGTCATCATCCATAGTGTCTGCTTCTTCGTAGCCACCAGCCCATGGTTCAGCATTAGTGACTATCGCGAAAGGCTCGCTTGCTTTAACACCGTTCTTTTTCAAAAATTCCCAAATTTCTAAATAAAAGTCTCTTAAAGCTTCTGCTTCATAACTAAAATCATATTGCCAATACGCTATTCCTTTTCCAACGTACGTTTCAGCTGGGCCCATATACACTGAGCCAGAATCCTTTACTTGCGAATCATAGTCTTCGAATTTTAAAGCCAGCACTTCTACTCTTCTAGAAAATTCAATAAAACTACTAAATCTAATCAGATCTTTTGCACCTGGCGTAGGAGGTGGAGGCACCCAACCTTCCATCTCAAAAATATCAGTGAGAAGTTCACCATCTGGATCAATAGGGAGCGCGAACTCGTCAGAAAACGTTAGTTCGTAATTGCCGGCAACAAATTCTTCTTCGAACACAAGACTGCACAACACCAAAGGATAAGAATTTGGTCGACCATCTGATATGAGAGGAGGATGATCTATTATAATTGTTTTAGCAAGCTCTACTTCTGCCGCATCATCTATCGGTTTTTTCCCTGATTCTGACAACAAAGGTTTTAAAGCCGCCTTTTTGGCCTCTTCTTCTGCTTGATCTTCCCAGCCATCTGGGCCCGGGTTCACTGTAGGTTGTATAACAACAAACAACTTATTTTCTGCATTATCAATCCCAATAGCGTCTGCAAGCTCTTTCCTAAAACCTTTAAAAGGTATTCCGGGTTTTCGTTCTAGCCAATTTTTTCCACTATCAGTTGCCATTTATGTGTTCCTATGTCGTATTAACATTGCTGCTTAAAATATAAGTAGGCCCTAGATTCCATAAATAATTGCGCTCTAGACCATCTAGCTTGATCCCTTTTGCAATTAATTTAGTTTCTACACCTTTTGCAATTTCTGCATTGGTCGCGCAAGCTTGCCATCCCAAAAAGAGTGTATCAGGCAAAGTGTGAACTAATGGATCCGGAAGTGGACCAAAGCTCGTCATATTCTCCGGAGCTAGTTCCCATGTCTTAACTGTATGTGGAACTCCAAGTGGCACAGGGCCAGCTCCTGTGGACATGGCGCCCATGGGCGCGTTGGCAGGCAACTTATGACTATGTTCACCTATTACCATATTTAGTTTCATCTGCATTTTTGCGAAATTGCTAAGAGAGGTTCTAAGTTCGTCAATCCACTTTTTCATAAGCATCAAATAGCTAACCAAATTGTCTCCTTTGACAAGAGGCTGAAGATCGGCATCATCGTTATTAACAATAAAATCAATCGTTGAATGCATGCGTGTTTTAAATCCCCCAGTGTGATATTTGTCCGTATTGGCAATTAATTTAATGCCACCATCTCTACTGATAATTCTAACTGCGTCGGCCTTTATCGCGACGGCAGATCTGCCCGTTATTCCTCTTTTCGGGGCGGTGGGTTTTTTTGGCACACGCCTTCTTTTTCTTAGCATTTTTCCAAGTGACCCTTCAGTGATATAGAAATTTTCATCAATATCGGTTTTTGAAGACAAATAAATCATCGCTCCATCATATTTGTTACTAGGGTTAATTAAAAGTTTGTCTCCAGTTTTTGGATCAACATCTGGCCAATATCCTTGTTTTTCAAATATGCCAGGATTACATGCGCCGAAGCCTGCAACTAACCTAATTGCAAAAGCCTGAGTATCTCCGGTGCCTCCATATCCGCTCATTAGAGTGCTTGGTCTATCGCGACCAAGTATCACCGCGCAGCCCGATGACTTACCCTCTAAATCATCTAAAGAGACAACTCTTTCACACTCTGATTTATTATAATATCCGGTTGGCTCTATATGACGCGCGTTGCCAAAACCAGAGGAGGCGCCTTGATGAGCAAGTCCGTAATGTGCTAAAAAAGAAGGATCGATTCCTCTTACTTCAATAGCTGGTTTTGTGTAAAGAAATGGAAATTTTTCTTCTGTACCCATTATTGTGCTTTAAGCCTCCTAATCTATGCTTAATCCTTTTGCGTCTAAAATCTTATTTAATTCCCTATTCCAATACTGTGACGAACTACCAATTAACAATTCGCTTGCTTTGAAACGTGAGTTCTTATTTTCAATAGCATAAATAATTCCATTAATATAAGAAGTGAGTATAAGAGTTGGGTCTCCAATAAAATCAAAATGCATCATATCTAGAAGTTCAGAGTTATCTCCTAGCCACCTAAAACCATAACTTTTAAATAAACTTACAACAGAGTCTGGTAACATATATGATTTATTAGAAGACGCGTATTCTTCACGTTGTTTGTTTAACCAATCGCTCATGTTTCGCATCGACTCTTGATTTGTTGGTAACATAGGGTTATGCTCCGGGTTAATATCAATTCCGGCCCCAAAGCTGTGAGAACTTATTTTATAAGGATAGTTGTGTGGATTTTCTTCAGAACCTTTAGTGCCTGTCTTAGCCTTTTTGTCTATAATTTTTATTTGATTTCCAACCTTTTTTATTTTCCATCGAAATATGTTCGGAGTATCTTGTTCAAGTCTTTCGCGGACTGCTTCAACGTTTCTGTGAGTTAGTGTCTTTTTTATTCTAAATTTTTTAATTGATGGCAATTGCGCAGCCCATTGTTTCTCCTCTGTGTTATGGAGCAAGGCAAGATTTCTAAAAACCATTTTAAAAAGTAGCTCGAGTCTCCAATGTACAAACAGTGTTCTACTACTAGAATTTTCAAACACAGGTGAACCCTCTAAAACTATTTTCTTAATAATTTGAGGTTGGCGTGATTTATCATTTTTATACAACCCTCCCTTTCCTTGATCATAAAAAAGCTTTGATCTATCACTCCATCCGATTTTACCACCATACGCTTTCGCGCATATAGACTGATATGCCAAGAATTGGAGATTGGTTCCCGAGAAAGGTTTACCGTAACCTCCTTGATTACCGGGGCCCGGGCCAGTATTTCTCATATAATCGCTAAGCTTGCTGTTTGGGCCACGAGCCTTAAATGATCTTTTTCCGGTTGACAATTCACATTTTTTTTCTCCATTAAATACTTGACAACTTCTTTCATTGTTCCCTCCACCGACGCCTGTCAGTATGGGCTCCTCTATACAAAGTATTTTTTCTTCGTTAGGTGCGTTTTTGACTTGTGGCTCAATGAAATCATTATTAATGATATCAAGTGCTTCTCTACTGACTGGTGATTTGTATGCACCATGACTATCATATGCAATTCCCAGATACGTGCCACCCTTCGAAGGCATCGATGGAACATCAAAGTCAACTGCAACAATATCTCCAATTTTTGGTTGTCTAAAGCCTGGGTCGCCTATTGCCCTGTTCCCAACAAACACAGGTAATTTGTGTATTTCTGACCAATCTTCTGGTAACCAATTTTTATCATCAGACGGCAAATACCTAGGCAAACATGCAGTAGGACTAAGTTCTGGTACCCACGCTTTTATTACATAAGTCTTGACGTTAGTACTTTTTTTATTGACTTCGCGCTGAGTACTATTTATAGGCACCTTATCTCGTGGTACCGAAGAATAAAAACATATGCCCAAGTATGGACCCGTGTGGGATGTTTGTGTGGGATCCAAGAAAGCATCTTTAACGGCGTTTAAGAAAAGTTGTGCGGTATTTTGGGTAGGTTCATGTTGGTTTAGAGCTTTCTCAAATGGATTCCAAACAGATGCCTTTGAGTTCAAGCCGCCCCAACCAGGCAAATATTTTTGAAACTCTCCTAATGCACTTGCATTATCTTTTGGTGGATCTGCCATATCAACTGGAATCCTTTAGTAAGTCAAATATCTCCGCTTTATCTTCTTCGGTGAAATCGTGTGACTTATCAACTCTTTTCTGCATTAAGGCAACAACCTTCACGAGTTGCTCGTTTGATCTTTGAAGAGTTTCTAAATATTTTGCAGCAATTTGGCCAACTTTCTCGTGACGAGTTTCATCACCAGAAAGATACATCATGACATCTTTTAAAAGACTTTTTGTGACATCTCTATCTTCTTTAATGTTTTCAATTGATTCCTGAATATATTTTTCAACATCTCTCATTACATTTCATTCTCCAACCCACTCATTGATAGAATCGCAATCAAGCCAGGAAGTTTATTTCTTACATAAACACCAGCAAACAAAGTATCTGTTCTCCCGCCAACATAAGACATTGCAGCATCCAAATGTTTGCTGACTTCTGGATCTGATGCCATGGCTTCCGTCACAACTAGCAAAAGAGTGCCTGTCTTTGGTTTTCCTTTCGGAGGCGCACAAGGAGATCTTTGAAGACAGTTTTGAAGAATTTGAGCACCCAAAGTTGGGTCTTTTGGATCTGAAATAACTGTAGAGCCGATGAATATTCTTCCGTCTTGTCTGAGTGTTCGTTCTAGATCTTTTGAATCAAATGTTTGTACAGGCGATTTTTCTGCTGCCAACTTGAGAATTTGATTGAATAATTTTGCAAAAGTAGAGTTTGCCACAGGAAACATATTGAGCATGCCCACTTTTCCTCGTAGCAATTCTAGTTGCCTTTCATTGTCCAAAACAACATGCGTACATGGCGTCACGTCGTTCATCAAAGACAAAGCATTTTTTGCAATTGTTGGATTTAATAGTTCTTGAGCTGTTGGCCAAGAAATAATATAAATAACGTTTCCTTCTGCTTGTACAGAGGCTAGATATCTTTTAAAAACGTCATGAAGAGCTACAGATGCGCTTCCTGTTCCGCCTCCTCCGCCGGCCATAACGAAAAGCCAATCGACTTTTCCCAATTTAGTTCTTAGGGCATCTTCAACAACAGCTCCATTATTTTTTAAAACTGTTTTTCCGTATGAAACATCTTTTGCAACACCATCCGCGTTTGGTATAAGAACAAGATGTTTAGAGTCGATACCGTCTGGTTGATCTTTTTCAGTAGTATTGATAAGAAGGGTCTTGTTGAAACCTAGATCTAAAAATGCTTTCGCCATTTTCCCACCTCCTCCTCCGATTCCAACAAAAGCACAATTTAAAGCAGATACAGCTGTATTTTCTGGCAATTGATCTTCATGGTTAACTTCAACTTTTGCCCCATAATGATCAACAAAATCAAAATCATCAAATTCGTCGACAACGGTAGATTCATTAAGTTCATTATTGTTTTCTTTTTCAGACATTTTTTTCTCCTATTTTTGTATAGATAATTAGATTTTAGTTATATTTTTCCATCATTCCATTTTTTTCTAAATTTAAAATATCTTACTCTTAGTTTGTTGAGATTGTTGACTACTTGTTTTGTATTGAGCCCAGTTAGCTCTCTTAAATACAAATAAACAGCTTTTTTGTTGAAAATTTCAATATCATCCGAATTTTGCAATAAAATCTTTACTGCTTCTAAAACCTTTTTTTCATTTACTCTTAAGCTTTCTTGATCCCAGGTACCTATTTCTTCCCAAAGAAAAAACCAAAATTCTTTCTTTTCTCTTTCTTGAACGTAAGTGGGTGAAATATATATATGTGCTTGATGCCCGTATTTTGACAAATCTTCAATTTGAATCTCTCTTTTGTTTTGTTGTGAATTCTTTTTTACTTTATGAATAAACCAATTTTTTGTTATAACACTAAAATAAGAAAATGCTTTAGAACCCTTGTCAGGATCAAATTTGTCAAGAATAGTTGTTAGCCATATTTTACATTCATCACGTAGCACATCAATATTTGGAAGAGATGAAAATTTATAAGTAAAAACAATTTTATCTACCAACTCATTGAATGCTGGACCTATATATTCACCATAAAGCTCGGATCTTTCTTTTTTGTCAACAGAGATACAATATTGAATAATTGCATCTTCATGAACTTTTGTAAAATAATATCTTTTAGTCTTCTTCTTCATCTAATCCTTCTTCGGCTTCTTTAATCAAAGAAATGACCGTTTCAAACCCCTTAACCTCTTCTAATATTTCTCTAGAATGCCTAATTAAACTTTTCAAGCTTTCGTCTCCATAATACGTTTCCAAATCATACAAGCTTTCCAGATGATCAGCAAACTCATTTAAAATTCCTGATGTTTTATCAACATTGTCTGACATGTTTGCAAACTCTTGTATAAGCCTTCTTATATACCAAACAAACATTATGTTTAAAGATACAGAAAAAATCAATAAAAAAACAAGAACCGCCGTACTCATGGTTTATATTCCTGTTTTTCTAACTCTTTTCTCTCTTTTTTAATTTCTTCTTTTGTGTCTTTAATGTGCTGCTTCACTATTTCTCCAACTTTTTGTTGCTTCTTCTTTTTATTCAAGTTTATAGGATATGAAAGTACTTTCTTTAACAAACATTGATTTTCACAATCTTCACGTTTTTCTAGTTTCTCGCTCATTAAATGAAAAACAGAAAAGCCCTCGTTACAAGTTTCACAATGGTACGTATATCTAGGCATATCCTCTACCATAATCATCTTCAACTCTTACAACATCAGCTAGTTCGGGAGTACTAACTTCAACTAAATGTAAATCTTGTTCTCCTGAATTAGTGAACCTATGAATAGTTTCCGGACTAACATGGTATGTGTCCCCATGTTTAAGTTCCATAATCTGTAATTTGTCTTTTGGGCCCACCTCTAAAGTCAACACCCCTTTCAGCACATATATTGTTTCATCTTTCTGGACATGATATTGTCTAGATAATTTACAATTCGGCTTTATAACGAGCATTTTTCCGACATAGTTGTCCGTGTGAGCCCATATATGCTCATGTCCCCATGGCTTTAATATTGTTGTCATTTTTTACATGTCTTCTTCGCGAGGCATCAAAGGCTCTTCTTCGGGCTTTGTTTTTCCAGGTGCCCCGGGAAATCGTAAAATTGGTGGGTTTAAAACAACCAACTCTTCACTTTGTACATCGAACTCCAATTGTTGTAACATCTCAGTGATATCACTTTGATCCATAAGACACTTTTGAAGTGTCATCATTAAAGTCCCCATTGCTTGGTTTGATAATTTCATTTTTAGTCCTCCTGTTTTAAATTTTAATCATCATAAAAAAATCTTTCCGAATTTATATTTTTGTCATCTATAAATAAGTCATAAACTGGTTTGCCAAACTTTAATTCATGGTATTTGACTCCCCATTTTTCAAATTGCTCTTCTGTTGTTTTTCGCCAACTAGTTCCTGTTTCTGTTCCTCTTGCTGTCCAGTAAACAATAGTGTGACCTTCATCATATAATTTGTTACATCTCTCAATGTTGTACGTGTATGGAACAGAATTGGCATAATTTCTGTCACTAAAAGTTTTACATATTGTCTCGTCTATGTCAATGTATATAACTTTATTTTTTTTATTCTCCTGCGCCAAAATTCCTTTGTACCACTTTGTTGCCACTGTAGAATCAAATAACCAATACCTCTCTTTCACCTTTTTCCAACTATCATTAATTGGCATCGTTGCCCAATGAGAATCTGAAAGTTTACTTGATACATATGTGCCACAAATATAAGTTTCAGGTTTTAGCCACCTGTCTTCGTCGCGACCTGGAATGTTAATTAAAAAATATGATCTTATATCCTTTTTGGTACCAAAAGTCCACTGGTCATCAACAACCCATGGTTTCCCGCCAGGATTTGACGCAGATAAAATCTTTTTCTCGAACACATGATCGCCTTTTCCTTTAACGGCTTTAAATCTTTTAGCCCAATCAACAACTTTTAAATGAAGATCGTACATTTTAAGATCAGCTCTACATTTTAAATAATATTTTGTATCGGGAAAATAATGTTCCGCTAATGATATTCCACGATTTGTTGTCAAAAGATGAAAGGCTAAATTTAGCATTTGAGGATGAGGAGAAAAAAATGCACTATCAGCAAACTGTTCTTCTAAAACAACTTTTAGATTTGGTGGTTTAAATTCACCATACGTACTAGAAAATTCACAATCTGGCAGGTAAACAGGATTTTTGACATCTTTATGTACAGTCTTGTCATTCAAAAGTATTTTTACTTTATCAGGCCATCTCTTTTCCAATTCTTCATCGACACAATCAGAATAACTACTAATAGCAATTTTACTAAAACCATGCTCAATATAATATTCTACAAGCTCTGTCATTTGATCTTTACTAACTGAGTATCCTTGAAGGATAATACATATGTCATCTAATATATTAGACATAATTTTTTACCTTTAGATTATCTGCAAATAGAATAACAATATTCGTCTCTTACGTATTTTGTTTGTGGAGTCATATTGACAAGATATCTTAACACAATATTAGCATTAATTAAATAACTTTTTAACTGTATCTCTAGATTGTTAGCCTTGCCTGGGGCCGGCTTGTCTGCACATTCATATATGTCACAATATTTATCCATGACTTCTGGAGTCCCAATTGCGAACCCGTCAAACAAATAACCTTTCATTCCATGTTCTGCTAAATCGCCCCGGGGATCCCACCCTCCCCACACTAATATTGAATTTTTTAATTCTTCTTCACCAAAAAATTCTACAAGTTCATTAACGAAAATTTTTCCTTTAAAAAGAAGATCCGGTCTAGACCTGACTACAAAATCATATTTTATATTATTTTCTTTTTCATACTGATGCATTAACTCGTTGCATTTATAAAACTTGCGGACTTGCCTTTCTCTTATCCAATTCCAATTTTTGTGTACAGGTGCCATATTAAGCTTTTTTGGCTCTTCTTTTTCTTGCTCAATAAAATACTTCTTAAGTCTTGAGCCATAACAATTTTCAACTTGAAAAGCTAAATTTCTTTCATCTAATTCATAAGCACGAAAATGTTTGCTTGTTTCATATACATTCTCTTTTTCAACTAGAAAATGTGTTTCTCGCTTATCCTCATGTCGATCCCAAGTTGTTCCAGTTCCATCTACTTGAGTATTAAAATTGGAAGTATAAACAAACACATCGCAATCATTAATATCAATAAAACTATTTTTTTGGTTCTCTAGTGTCTCTTGGAAAGTCCTCATATGTCCGGAAACGCAATAAGCAATTTTCATTTCAACATATCCTTTACATCATTAATATTTTTAATCATTGCTGAGTTAACCGCCTTATCATCAATCAACAGATCATAATGGATTTTTCCCATAATAAGCTCATGATGTTTTATTCCCCAATTGCCTAATTGCTGTTTTGTTAATTCATATAAGTTTTCATGCACTTCATCAACATTTTTTTTATAAGAGTTCATACCCCTAGCAGTGTAAATGATTATTTTAGCACCAAGATCATAACAACTATTAACAACTTCGATCATTTGTTTATTTGGCTTAGAAGTGTAATATTTTTCTATCTTACCTTTTTCAGAAGTTCTATAACAAAGGACATCATCCAAATCAAAAGCAATTATTTTATTGTGCATTGAAGATCCTTCAATTTTCTATATACGAAACCTTGAATTATTGTATCGACATTCTTATTTAACTTTTGTTTTAATTCAGCGAATTCTTTACTAGAGAAAACATAGTGGCCACTAACCTCCGTTATAATATTTTTAATGTTACTTAAATTTGCTAGCAACGTAGGATCGTTATAGAAAGTATTTGCACGTTGTACAAAATCCGGTGTTAACCATTTTTCCCACTTCTTTGACTCATAACACAGTTCAAAAAATTTATTTATTGATTCTTCATCGTTTTTCATTGCGTATAAAATATATTTTGTTTCCAAAACGCCAAATTCTGGAGCAATATTTATCGCGTCAAGCCCAAAGTCAAATCTTGTCTTAATTTGCTCATTCGTCAAATAATCTCCATTATGCTCTTTGCTTAGAAGTCCATAATTTTTGCATATTTTAATCATTTTTGCAAATCTTTGTTTATCAAAAATTCCAGTATTGTTCGTTGCCTGTATCCCTGTGCCGCTTTGAACAACTGCATATTTTATTTTTTCGAACAATGGGCCTAATTCTTCCTTTAGCTGTTTTAAAAACTTTTCAAATGTTCGTGAAGAATATTGAAATATTGCTTGTTCTGTGCCTACTTCATATAAACAATCCGAATTTATAGACTCGCAATGGCGAATACCATCAATTGTTTCTTGCAAGGCTAGATGTGGATCTTGACACTTTTTCCATGGGTCAATATGAATTAAATCAAATTTAGATTCAACATCACGAGTATATGATTCTTTGCCGTCGTCAATATCACTTCCTTGATGTGGGCCACCATGGTCTCTTTGCAAAATTACGTTTGTGCTTCTGTTTCTTACATAAGCTGAAAAACAATGAGTATTCCAACCATTTACATATCCATTATTATATTCTATTTGTCGTCGAGACGGAATAAGCCCTATACTTACTTTTTCTGAATTACAAAAGTTTATAACAGAGTCGACTATATTTTTGCTCATCGGTCCTATATAAAACCTTACATTTTCAAAATCTTTCATCTATACCACCTCAAAATTTAAATGGAGAATCCAAACCAGTATACAATTTAAACTGATGGGAAGCTTGAATTGCACCAAGTCTCTTTCCTGATTCTGTTTTGGTTACACAATCAATATAATCATTTGTTTTGTCAAGAACAATATTTTCTACTGGGGTACAATTATAAACTAATTCATTTTTTAAAAATTGTATCCTATCCCAATTTTTTCTAGTTACCAATTCATGTTCCATGTTTAGAGTGAGTGCTGCATATTTAACAGCTGCAGCATATCCTCCATCGCCTAAAATGACAACCTTGTTTCTATTTTTTTCTTTTAAAACATGCATAGCTGCCAAATAATCAGTATTATATGCAATTAATCTTCCATTGTTATTTAACACTGTGTTGGCTGCACCTATTTGTTCTACTTCATCTGATTTTTCATCAACATATTTAATCACTTCCTTTTTAAAAGGCATGCTCACTGCAAATCCTGCAAAATTTAAATATCTTGCTGCTTGTACAGCTTTTTCTATATCTTCAACTGAGAAAGATTTATATACTGAATTGACTCCATATGAAGCAAAAGCAGTATTAAACAACGCACAGCCTTTATTCCCCGCTTGTTGCGAAAAAGAACAATATATTTTAGTATCTTTATTTATCATATTTAAACCTTATCAAACACCGTTATTAGCCCTTCGCCGGCTTGTGTCTCTCCTTTTTTTGTGTCATAAAAAAAAACTAACTCATATTCTGAACCAAAAAGCTCAATTAAAGATTTTTTATTAAAATAATGAAAATGGCCATCCCAAGGCAGTCTGTTGTGAATCTCCCTCTTAACAGGAACCTGAGTTATAATTCTTTTGAAGCTCAATTCTCTAATCTTATCGATAAGCTCAGGCAAGTGTAGTATATGTTCTATTACATCAATACCCAAAAAACAATCGTATTGTTGATTTTTTATTTTAAAGAAATCCTCATTTATAACTTTGTGCCCCCTAATCTGACATTCTTTTGCCATCTTGTCATCTATCTCACAACAAAAAAAGTCCTTTATTTCAATATTATTTCTTAGTAGCGATGCCAAGTTACCAAAAGCAGAACCAAGTTCAAATAATGTGTGTGTGCTTTTTATCCATGGTTTAATAATATTAAGCATTCTTAAATCTTTTTCCATTTTATCTTTATCTATTTTTTGGGGGGCCTCAGTATGTTTAGATCTATAATATTCATTATAAAACTTTTTTAAATCAATAGATGAATAATCCCTAAACACATGATAACAACTATGACAGATATAAATATCAGGATCTTTTCCTATGATGGAACTAGTATTGTTTTCACAGCACATGCACTTTACAGTGCAGGACCAATAACTTTCACTTTTCATAAGCATTCCAAATTCAACATATTGACAAACCTCCATAAAATCTTTGCCAAATTTATCGAAAAATTGAAGCGCGCGTGTAGCGTGTTCATTCATCATAACATTCCCTTAGCATATTTTTTGATTGATAAAACAATGCGTCTCCAAACTTCTTTTCATGCAAAGGCGCCATATTCAAATATATCAATGCAGTAATCTTTTTGATTTTATCAAAATTGAATCCATTATTTTCTATCCATTTGGTATAAACGCTCTCAAAATTTTTAAGATTCGTTGTTTTCTTAAAAGAGAAATCAACTTGACTTTCGTTAATTGTTAAATAAATGTTATCCTCTTCTTTCGCCATTTTATATGACATTAATATCCCTCCATATAATTTTGCCAAATCATAATAGACATCACCATACTTTGTTGAACTAGCAAAAGATTGTCTCCAGTCAATCAAGTAAAAGTCATTGCCATCGTGAACCACATTATCAAACTGAAGATCTCCGTGAAAAAGCTTTGTGGGTATACCATCACAAAGATAATCCCAATCAACTTTATTTAAATAATAATTAATTGTCTCGCACCTTTTTCCGTTTATAATATGAACTTTGTCAAAATCTTCCTCTCTTTCGCCCAAGAACTTGTCTAATCTAGTGAATGTTTTGTTTTTATAAAAATCCTTGCAATCAGATCTAATATCGTAGTCCTCCACAGACCACAAATTGTCTTTACACCAATCTAAAAACTTTGCCCAAATATTTTTATCATCAAGATCATACAATGTCTTCCCCGGGATCCATTTGTAAGAATAAATATTTTTTCCTTTATATTGAAGTGGCGGCGTCATGCCTTTCAAATTTTCAGCTCGAGCAATTCTATTTTGTGTTACCTCCGTATCAGGAAAAATTTTAATAAAAGTATCATTCACCTTATACATAAACTCGCCATTAGTTTTTGGTATGCCATATTTCTCGTCTTCATCAAATTCTTTTTTAGCTCTCAGGTAATTGTCTATTGTTCCCACATCATACCAATCTAAATTTTTAGCTTTTAAATTTTTATAAGATGACACATCATAAAAAGCACTTACAAGCTCTCCAGAGTCCAAGTTATCTTCCAGTTGTGTCCAAAAGTTTTTATAATCTAATATAGAACACATACCTACAAAGGCATATTCATATCCTTCTTTGCTTTTGTTTTTGAAAGATGTAACTTTGGAATCATCACCAACTTGTGCAGTAGAATATATTTCTGGAATACTGGTTGGATATACACCGAGCCAATCTCCATCAATTGGTGGTATGTTCCCATTTATAAAACAGTCTGCAGTACTCAAAATAAAAGGCCTCTGCAAATGTTTTTTACAGGCATTCAAAGAATAACCAGGACCTGTTCCTGCGCCTTCGATTTTGTCTACTTCAACAAAAACAAAATCTCTATCTTCATGGGCAGCTAAACAATATTCGCGAACCATATCTGATTTATAGCCGAGAGCCATAACTATTTCAAAGTTTTTCGGAACACTTTCTATTAAATTTGAAATGATGGCTTTATTATTAACTGGTAACAGTCCTTTGTTGATGTGTTCAGATATTTTTCCAAGTCTTGTTCCTTTTCCAGCAGCCACAATACATAATGCGGGTCTCATGTGTTCGCTTTCTACCCTGCCATGTCCTCTTTCTGTATCGTCTTGTATTCTTACGACATCATCAACTTGTGGAGTCGAAACTTCTTGAAGAACTAAATCTGTTAGAGCAATGACTCTATGTTTTCGCGGAGGAATCACAGTAAAGGAATCATCTGCATGCATTATTGTTTTTTTTATTTTTCCTTCCTCGTCCTCCAGCCAGATTTCTGCTTTGCCTTCAATTATGTAATTTGTTTCTACCTTTTTTTTATGATACTGAAAGCTTGTCTTATAGCCCTTGTTAATATAAATTCTTTTATAACAATAATGATCGTTAAGCTCGAGCCAAACTTCCTTTCCCCATGGTTTGTTAACTGTTTTCATGTTGGTTCTCGTAATGTATTATAACAGAAATAGTCTCTATTTTTTAAGAAATATAATCAATAACTTTTAAACAAAATTTATCAAACTTAAGTTTGGAACTTTTGACAACATTGTCACGAATATCGTACCATTTTGCCAAATACTCTTTGTTTGTGCGTAAGTCGAAAGTTTTAGCTTGCAGTTCGTTAAATTTATTTACAATCTGTTCTTGATTGAGGACATTGGGGTCAAGATCTTCATGCGGATGTATGTCGACTGTATAATCCATAAATCCATTCTTATAAGAATAATCATATAATTTGTCTTGAGTAGAAAAATAAATACACGGGATATTCAAACCAATTGTCACCAGTTGCCCGTGGCCGCGCATAACACACCCGTAATCATAATTTAGATAATTTTTAAAAGCCTCTAAAACATTCTCAAATACAACTAACTCTTCAAATTGTTCATTAGAAAAGATATATCTATTTCTATCGCATATGGAATCATCTTTAAGTTGTTCGCGGATTACAGTACTGCGCTTATCATGAACTTCTTTCACCATATCTTTAATCATTTTCTGCTCTATCCATGGAATGCATAGATCATAATCTTTTTTTGTGTGAGGAAAAATGGACAAATTATTTTTTTCAATATAAAGCTTTAAAACGTCTCCAAACATAAACGGAGCAAATAAAGTTCTTCCATTTACAATATTAGGATTACCATTGCAAGCAGGTTGAAGAAGCCCATTATTTAGTTCATCTTTTTTGTCTTTTTCGAAATCAAAAATAACTCCCGGATCACATATTTCTTCTAATTTACCAAAATCAACTTCAACATTAGAGTTATTATCGCGGAGGTGGCCTAAAATCTTTTTAAACTTATCATATGAGCCGTCGTCTCTAACTGAAAACAGCACTGACTGTTCATAAAGTAGTCGCAAACTTTTTGCTGCCTCTGTGGCAAACGTCCATGAAAGAGGATATATCTCACTAATCTTTCCATCGCCTTCTAGGACGTGTTTCATGGCTTTCGGAAAAATTCTAAAAGTGTTAACACCTAAGGCAAAACAAATTATTGGGATTTTTATAGACTTTAAGGTTTTTTCGGTTATAGGCAAATTAAAATGATTCGGAATAGTTTCATTTGTGACGTTGTGACCCATGCTTGATACTGTGTCTTGAATCATTCCGCCGCCGCCTATAATTAAAAGATCGTTTTCTTCAGATATTTCTTCAAACCTTCCACAACTATAATCTTCGTTATTATCTTTTTCTGAGAATTCTTTTAAATTTATTTTATTCCAAATTATTTTACCCTCATACAATTCATTAATTCTTTTTTGAATATTATACAAAGCAACGTTGTCGCCCAAATTGCCATCAAAAGATCCTAAATGTGCTATTTTAATCAATTATGAAACCTTATCGTACTAGTTATTTCTTTTGATACATTACCTTCATAAACATCTCCTAAATTATAGATTTCGAATCCATATTTTTGTTTGAGTTTATAAATGTATTCCCAGTATATCACAAATTGTCTATTTTGAAAACCATTTCCATATTTTTTATACCATGAAACATTTTCTTTTTTGCCTTCAAAAGCATGAATGCTACTTTTTTTATTCATGCCATCAAAACCAACGACATATATTTTTTTTGCTCCCAAATAAATTGAATATATTATTTGTCTCGCAGTAACTCCCAAGTTTGAACGATATCGTGTTCCATATAAAACACAACGTTCGGGATATTTATTAATAAAATCACACATTTTTGTCCAATCTTTTTCATAATCTCCTCTCTCTGTTTCAAAACAGATCAAGGTTTTAGAATTTTCAGTATAGTCAATCAATTCATTGTTATCCAGAAGATCAATATACGGTGTGAAGACAGCTAAATCAACTTCAAGATTTTTAAACTTTTCGTTTTTAAAGAAATTGTTGCAAGACCACAAAAAATCATAATCTATGTCTTCCCACTCAGCCAGATTAACTGAGGGGCCTCCGCCAACTATCATTACAGTAGAATCATTATATTTTTCTTTTAATTCTTTATGACTTAAAATTATATCATCATCAAAATTAAATTCAATTTTTTCGTTTAAAAATTGGTTAATAAAATTTACATATGGCACCCCAAACTGGCAAACAGAGGAATCTAAAAAATCATTTTTGCTAGAACTAAAATTTTGTTCTTTTGGGTAAAGAATCCACCTTTTGTCATCATTTATTTGTTTATTACCAATTCGACCAGAAATTCTATATTGATTAGCGCTAAAAAATAGTTTATCTTCATAATCAAACCACACATTTTCGCAGTCAGGCTGACTATTAATATAAGAAGACAATCTCTCTAGTAAGAGAGATTCTTTTAGGTTTGTTTGTTTTTGTGTATAAACAAGTTCACAATTATTTAATGTTAAACCTAAATTAAACATATTCAAATTTTGTCAAACACCGTTATTAGCCCTTCACCAGCTTGCGTCTCTCCTTTCTTTGTGTCATAAGAAAAAACTAATTTATATTCTGAACCAAAAAGCTCAATTAAAGATTTTTTATTAAAATAATGAAAATGGCCATCCCAAGGCAGTCTGTTGTGAATCTCCCTATTAACAGGAACCTGAGTCACAACTCTCTTAAAACCCAATTCTCTAATCTTGTCGACAAGCTCAGGCAAGTGTAGTATGTGTTCTATTACATCAATACCCAAAAAACAATCGTATTGTTGATTTTTTATTTTAAAGAAATCCTCATTTACTACTTTGTGACCTTTGTTTTGACACTCTTTTACCATCTTATCGTCTATCTCGCAACAAAAAAAATCCTTCACTTCAATGTTATTTTTTAGTAGCGATGCCAAGTTACCAAAACTAGATCCAAGTTCAAACAATGTGTGTGTGCTTTTTATCCATGGTTTAATAATATTAACCATTCTCAAATCTTTTTGCATTTTCTCAGAATCTTTACTTATTTTCTTTGTATTTGTAGTATGCTTAGATCTAAAATATTCATTATAAAATTCTTTCAAATCAATAAATGAATAATCCCTAAACACATGATAACAACTGCGGCAAATATAAATATTAGGGTCTCTTCCTATAATGGAGCTTGTATCGTTTTTGCAACACATGCATTTTGTAGCATAAGGCCAAGAAGCTTCACTTTTCATGAGCATACCCATTTCAGCGTATTCGAAAACCTGCATAAAATCTTCGCCAAATTTATTGAAAAAAGTTAAGGCACGAGAATACGCGTGGTGGAGATCGGTGACGGCATTAAAATCTGCCATAAAGCACCTCACACATTTTAAATTGCCACTCATGATCAATATCAATACACTCTATCTCTTCCATGGAATACAGTTCGATATTACCGGGCTTTTTGAAATCTCCCATCCATATATTTTGCCCTATTTTATCAAGTCGGCCGGCGTACAAACAATGAGCCGCCTCATATGTAGATTTTACTGTTTTAGTATTCATTACATCTTCTGTAAGAGGTGTTAATAGATCTTTCTTTTCATTCCAAAAATAATTTTTTTTCTCTACAACTCCAAACATTCCATCTGACTCGGAGTTGCAATAAGATTCAAAAAATCTATCGATGGTTTCCGACTTCAAAAATGGAGCACAAGCGTTTATAAAAATGCAATAATTGAAAGGAAGTTTATCCCACCATTCGTACATTTCAGTCATTGGAGTACCTTCTGACTTTGCTGACTTTTCTGATCTGTGGAATATATTGACTTCGTGTTTTTTCCCGATTTCCTTAAGTTCCGGTTCCCAAACAGATAAATAAAAATTTTCCCTTGGAAAGGATTTGCAGTCTTTGATCTTATTTAAAGAAATGTCTGTTAAAGTTGTGCCAGCGAAAGGCCTTGTCATCTTGTTGCGACATCTTTGTGAGCCCAACCTGGCTTGTATTATAACTGCAACGTCATTTGCGTTTTTCATCTTCGTTTTAGTGGAAAATATATTCTAGAAATCTCTGTTGTCAAATTGTTCGGATGGCCTTCACCTAAATTAACGAATTTTGCATCAAATTGCATCATATACTCCCAAAACAAAACCATCTGTCTACGATATAGATTACTTATTTTCTCATTCCTCCAAACTTCATCATGTACTTTATCTTCACCCTCAAAAGCATGTTTTTGGCCAACTGGATTTCCATCAAACCCAACAAATTTAATTTCTTTTACTCCTAAGGAAACTGCTAAACACATCAATCTTGCAACTGACCCTAGTTTAGAGAAGTATCGAGTATGAAAATAGAAAACTTTCTCTTCAAGTTGCTTTTTAAAATCAATCATACTTTGTGGTTCTTTGAAGGGAGATACTCCACATTCAAATCCACATAAAGCGCCTGTACTTTTTAAAGCAGATAAAAAGCTTTCATTTTCTAAATCAACATTGCCGCCAACAGAGACTAGCCCCAACTTGTCATTTAATATTTTTTCATTTAAATAAAATTTCGTACAAGACCATAGATAATCATATTCTTCATTCTCCCACTCATAATCTTCTGCACTAGGACCTGCACCAACAATCAATATTGTTTTATCTTTAAACTTTTCTAATTCTTCGTTTTTTTGGACAATGCACTCTTCTGAGATATTAACTTCGTCTCCTAACTGGTTTCCAAATTTTTCTTTAACGTGCTCGAGTCCCCACATTGGGTTCGAAGTAAAATCTTCCTTATTAGAAAAAAAAGAAAATTCATGTGGATTGCAATAGAAAGTCTGATCAGAACCAAAAAAAACGCTTTGTACCCCATCATACCAAACAGTTTTTCTAGGATTACATCCTACTACATTTGTGTATATCTGCCAATCAACAAGCTTACGCATGTCCATGGCTTCAGTAAAATTTCCATTTTTATATATTTCATAACAACCTAATGATTCTTTAAACATATTATCCTCTTAGCTTTTTTCTAACATTTTTTTCACTTTCGGTAACTCTCTTTATACCATCACCCAAAGAAACTTCTAATTCTCTAATTCCCTTGACAAGCTTGATTAGGCCTTGTGGTTCAATGGAAGAAAGATGATCAGAACCCCACATTGTTCTGTCTAAAGTAATATGCCTCTCAATAATTGTTGCCCCCAGATATACAGCAGCAACACTAGTCCCCAACCTAAATTCGTGACCACTATATCCAACTTCACAATTATACCTTTCTTTAAGAGTTTGAATGCACTTGAGATTAAGTTCTTCTAGCGGAGCTGGGTATGATGAATTGCAATGTAGCAAGGCAAAATCTCCATTTTTAAGTACCTCTACAGCCAAATCAACCTCTTCTAGGGTACTCATACCTGTGGATGCAATTACGCGCATTCCTGAGGCTACTGAGGCCTCGAGAAGAGGTATATTAGTCAAGTGGGCTGAAGGTATTTTTATG
>Ga0208030_1000043_pt1 | contig 90524 bp, 101 predicted proteins | sample MalvirDeepMed_M9_FD_184246 | JGI IMG/M metagenome (GOLD analysis project Ga0208030, IMG submission 184246) | Marine viral communities from the Global Malaspina Expedition - Malaspina viral metaG DeepMed_M9 (SPAdes) (version 2) | ecosystem: Environmental > Aquatic > Marine > Oceanic | place...
TGGCCAGAAACCAGGTGGTCAGCGGCAGGCCGAACTGGAACTGGATGGGGTTGCGCGCCATGCCTTCACCTCCTGTACTGGATATAATCACAGTGTAGAGCAGGCTGATCAAAATGGGTAATCAGGAAGACTTTGGAAGAGACCAATGGATCTCGCCTGGGTTCCCGGATTAACAAGGATTTTGTCGGCCGCCACTAGAACCATGTATGCCCCTCAAGTCAGCATATCGTCTCCCAAGACCGCTAATTTTATTAATCACCGAGCCTACATGTTCGGGTAGTTCGGGCCACCGCCGCCTTCCGGCGTTACCCAGGTAATGTTCTGGGCCGGATCCTTGATATCGCAGGTCTTGCAGTGAACACAGTTCTGGGCATTGATCTGGAAGCGTTTACCGCTGCCATCGTCGGCATCCACTACCTCGTAAACGCCGGCAGGGCAGTAGCGCTGCGCCGGTTCGTTGTACTTCGGCAGGTTCTCCTTGATGGGAATCTCCGGATCGGTCAGCTTCAGATGAACCGGCTGGTCTTCCTCGTGGTTGGTGTTGGAAATAAATACCGAGGAAAGCTTGTCGAACGTCAGCTGGTTATCCGGCTTCGGGTAATCGATCTTCTTGCACTCGGCCGCCGGCTTCAGGGTGGCGTAATCCGGAGTGGTGTCATGGAAGGTGAACGGCAGGCTGCCACGCAGGATGTTCTGCTCGAAGTACGCGATGGCGCCGCCAACCACGTTGCCGAACTTGTGCATGGCGGGGCCGAAGTTACGCTCGGCGTACAGCTCTTTGTACAGCCAGCTGCCTTCGAACCGCTTCTGGAAGCTGGTGATCTCCTCTCCGTTCTTGCCTTCTTTCAATGCTTCGAAGACCGCTTCAGCGCCCAGCAGGCCAGACTTCATGGCGGTGTGGGAACCCTTGATCTTGGAGCTGTTCAGGGTGCCGGCATCACAGCCCAGCAGCAGGCCGCCCGGGAAGCTCATCTTCGGCAGAGCGTTATAGCCGCCTTTGGCAATGGCGCGGGCACCGTAGGACACGCGCTTGCCGCCCTCCAGGTGTTTTTTGATTTCCGGATGCAGCTTAAGGCGCTGGAATTCGTCAAACGGGCTCAGGTGCGGGTTGCTGTAGGACAGATCTGCAATCAGGCCCACGTACACCTGGCCGTTTTCCAGGTGGTAGAGGAAGGAACCGCCGGTCGAGCTGCTCTCGGTCAGCGGCCAGCCAGTGGTATGAACCACCAGGCCCGGCTCGTGTTTGGCCGGATCGATGTCCCACAGCTCCTTGATACCGATACCGTAGTGCTGGGGATCCTTGCCTTCGTCCAGCTTGAAATCGTTGATCAGGCGCTTGCCCAGGTGGCCGCGACAGCCTTCGGTGAACAGGGTGTACTTGGCGCGCAGTTCCATGCCGGGCATATAGCCGTCTTTTTCGGAACCGTCGCGGGCAACGCCCATATCGCCGGTAATAATGCCTTTTACCTGGCCATCCTCAACAATGGTCTCTGCGGCGGCAAAGCCGGGGTAGACTTCAACGCCAAGCTGCTCGGCCTGTTCGGCGAGCCAGCGGCAGAGGTTGCCCAGGCTGATTATGTAGTTGCCATGGTTGTGCATGTTCTTGGGCACAAACGCATTGGGAATCCTGGTGGCGCTTTCCTGGTTCTTCAGCAGGAAAATGTCGTCACGGGTAACCGGCGTGTTCAGCGGAGCGCCTTTCTCTTTCCAGTCCGGGAAGAGTTCGTTGAGGGCAGTGGGCTCGAATACGGTACCGGCCAGAATGTGAGCGCCGATCTCAGACCCTTTTTCTACCACGCATACGGTGAGTTCCTCGCCAGCTTCCTGTGCCAACTGCATGACACGGCACGCTGCCGACAGGCCCGCCGGGCCGCCGCCGACGATCAGAACATCAAATTCCATCGATTCGCGTTCCACGTTGGTCTCCTCAGACATCTTTAATGAATATTATGTGCCCGCAGGCGAATTTTTCTGGGCCGCCATCATACCGGTAAAACTACCTATAGACGACTACCACAAGCCGAACTCAACGACTTGTCTACCTCAAAGGATACCGTATTTGCAGAATCAAACAAACGTTTGTTTGAAATTTGGCCCGTCCTTTGGTATTGTAAGGCTACACTGAAACAGTGTGTATTTTGAGTCGAAATCTAATATCGTCTCACTGCTGTTCCCAGTCAATACTGAGAATTGGCTGAAACATCTGTCCTGACGCGTCGTTTGAGGCTATTGATTCTGCTGAGCGTTGGCGCCATCATTAGTGCGCATCGAATTTCGGCAGGCTTCGCGTGAGGACTGCAAGTCATAAACCCATCGTAGAAGAACGAGGAATCTATGAAGGTTCTGGTCGCTGTAAAACGAGTAATCGACTACAACGTAAAGGTGCGCGTCAAGCCGGACAACACCGGTGTTGATCTCGCCAACGTCAAGATGGCAATGAACCCGTTCTGCGAAATCGCTGTTGAAGAAGCGGTTCGCCTGAAAGAGAAGGGTGTTGCCAGTGAAATCGTGGTGGTGTCCATTGGCCCGAAAGCCTGTCAGGAGCAGCTCCGTACGGCTCTTGCACTGGGTGCGGACCGGGGCATCCATGTCGAAACCGACGAGGAGGTTCAGTCTCTCGAAGCGGCCAAGCTGCTGAAGGCTGTTGTTGAGAAAGAAGAGCCAAAGCTGGTCATTCTTGGCAAGCAGTCCATCGATTCCGATAACAACCAGACTGGCCAGATGCTGGCCGCGCTGACCGGAATGGGTCAGGGCACCTTCGCTTCCGAAGTGGTTGTGGAAGGCGACAAGGTTAACGTAACCCGTGAGGTAGATGGTGGTCTGATGACCCTTTCCCTGAACCTCCCGGCAGTTGTTACTACTGACCTGCGCTTGAACGAGCCGCGTTACGCCTCTCTGCCGAACATCATGAAGGCCAAGAAGAAGCCGCTGGACAACATGAGCCCCGCCGATCTCGGTGTCGACATCGCTCCGCGTCTGTCCACCCTGAAGGTTGAAGCGCCGGCTTCCCGTCAGGCGGGTGTGAAAGTGGCCGACGTTGCCGAGCTGGTCGATAAACTGAAGAACGAAGCGAAGGTGATCTAAATGAGCATCCTTGTAATTGCTGAACATGACAACAGCAGCCTGAAGCAGGCTACCCTGAATGTTGTAGCGGCTGCCAAGGCCATCGGCGGAGACATCGACGTACTGGTTGCCGGTGAGAACTGTGGTGCCGTTGCTGAAGCAGCAGCCAAGGCCGAAGGCGTCAACAAGGTACTGGTTGCCGATAATGCGGCGTATGGCCACTTCCTGGGTGAGAACCTGGGTGAGCTGGTTGCCGAAGTGGGCAAGGGCTACAGCCACATTCTGGCCGCCGCCGGTACCACTGGTAAAGACTTCATGCCGCGCGTTGCTGCACTCCTGGACGTTGCCCAGATTTCCGACATCATGCGTGTTGAGTCTGAAGATACCTTCGTTCGTCCGATTTATGCGGGTAATGCGATCGCGACGGTGAAGTCCAGCGACAGCATCAAGGTCATCACGGTTCGCCCGACGGCCTTTGATCCGGTCGCCGGTGAAGGTGGTTCCGCCACGGTTGAAACCCTGGACGTTGTGAAAGATGCGGGCCTGTCCCAGTTCGTTAACGAAGAACTGGCCAAGTCTGACCGTCCGGATCTGGCAAGCGCCGGCATCGTGGTTTCCGGTGGCCGTGGTATGCAGAACGGTGAGAACTTCAAGATGCTGGAGCAGGTTGCCGATCTGATGGGTGCTGCTGTCGGTGCTTCGCGCGCTGCGGTAGACGCCGGCTTCGTGCCCAACGACATGCAGGTTGGCCAGACCGGCAAGATCGTTGCACCACAGCTGTACATCGCCGTTGGTATTTCCGGTGCCATCCAGCACCTGGCCGGCATGTCTGACTCCAAGGTGATCGTTGCGATCAACAAGGATGAAGAAGCGCCGATCTTCCAGGTAGCGGACTACGGCCTGGTTGCGGATCTGTTCGAAGCGGTTCCCGAATTGGAGCGTGGACTTGCCCAGTTGCAGTAGACATTCTTGACCTAAAGCATCGGGAAATTGACAACGTAGTGTAGTGTTCGGAAAACGTAACGACTCAAGATTCCTCGTCCGATTCCCAGCGACAACAGCTCAACACCGAGCCGGCTGTGTAACTCTGAATAGCTCTTACGATAACTGAAAGGCTTAAACACCCTGTCCAACCCGTAGGAGCCTGGTTTGGGCGTAATAACGAAAAGAGAACTCGCATTGTCCTGCGCAAAAGGAACAGATCGACTTCCTGATCAAGTGGAACCCTCACAAGCAGGATCCCTTGGCCTGGGCAGACGAGGCCCAGGCTCAGAAAGCCTGGACACTGGACCGCGACGGCAAGATGGAAGCGGTACTATCAGAAGAACTTCCGGACGAACCCGGATTGCGGCGTATCGTCAGGGTCACTGTGCGAACCAGTGATGCCAGTAACCAATTGTATCTGGAACCGGATGTCAGCGTCAAAGGCTGGATCACGTCCTTGCCGGCCGCCGTGGCCAGCGAGCAGCAAATCATGGCTCTGTACAGCGATCACGTCACCAGTGAACAGTTCCACAGCGAGTTCAAGACCGACCTGGGCCTGAATCGCCTGCCTTCGGGCAAGTTCAACACCAACAACCTGGTCATGGCCTTCGCCACACTGGGATACAACCTGCTGCGCTGGATGGGGCCTGAGGCTCACCGGCCCGGACGCACCAGTACGCCATCCGGCAAAACATCGTCGCCTGAGGACAGTGATGCAGGAGCTGATGACCATGGCCTGCCGCACAGCAGCCGACAATGGCTGCTGTGATTTGGCCGTCACTGTCCGGGCTTTGCCGTTTACCGTAACCTCTATGAAGGCCTTCCCGCCTCCGGATAAGCCAGCTCAATAACGGCCGTCATCCTGGGATCACCCGGAAACTGTGCCGGGGCCATCGCCTATTGTCTGAATAGCAGATTCCGGTCACAAAATGATCAATCTCGAGCAGCTGACCGAACCTATCCTGGGCATTTCCGTCATCAACACCCCGGCTTTACCCAGATTCCAGGGAAAATTGGCTTGAGTCCTGCCCGGGTGGGTATATTGCGGTGTAGAGTCATTGATTCAGATAAAAGATACAGTGCGTGGCGTTTAACATAATCTTTATTATGCGTATAAGTTGCTGATTTTAAAGAGGTCTAATGATTTCTCGCAATGCTCGAAATAGTAGGAGGACCTTGTTATCGTCCTCCGTACCATGACCAGGCTCAGCTGTAATCGTTCGCTAATGCACCAGTAAATAGAGTCGAAGCATCGCTTGCCATAGATATGGCATGACGTACTTGTTGATTGGTTAGATCTAGTACTCGCAATTTTCCCTTAATTTCTGAGACAGACTCAATTCGTCGATACGAACCTGCATGTTTTTCTGCGTACATAGCCATACCCTGGAGCTTTGGAATAGCATCTGCGAGGTGGTGGCCATGCGGGTCGACGATATCAGCAACTATTTCTCCATCGTCTTCAGCAAAGAATATAAAATCCGGGCGCAGAATCTTGTGCTGATCTGCCACTTGGTAGGAAATTCCTAGCGACGATTGCCCAGGTTGTTGGGGATTCCGATACCAGAAAAGAGATCCTTTGCGCTTAAGTTCTCGCTCCACAACTATCTGCTCCCAATCATTGAGCTCAGCTGGATAGTCGCCATTTGTGTCACAAAGTAGATGATTCTTCCACATGGGAAGGTCTCTCTCGCTGTCTCCTTGGCGTACTTTGGTTAACTCAAATTTTGCTTCGGGTTTAACCAAGTCCACGTCTTGTGGTTCTGTACTCATCTCAATAATTTGGCGGTAAGACTCCTTCCGATCATCGGAGAGTAACTTAATCTGAGGCCAATACTTTTCGAGCCATTCTTTTGCCAGGTGATCGGCGGCTTCATCAAAGTACTCTTGGACTTCCGTTAAAAGACCCAGGCCTGCAACAGTGACGCGAGCCTCGATAACAGCTTCGAGAAATTCCTCAGGATCAGTCTGTGCACAGCCTGACAGACTGGCGAGGTGGTCAACGTAGGTACGTGAGATGTCCGGAGTAAAGATTCGAGAAGCGCGGCGGTACGCATCATCAATAACTGCCATATCGGCATCTTCCCAAAACTCATTGAACGTTTTTGTTTTACCTTGTAGATCAGCAATCACTGTCTTGCCGTCTACAGTCATCACAGATGAGCGTTTGGCTTTAATTTTATCAATGTGTTTTGCCTGGAACTCATCAAGCTTTCGATGCAGCAGCTTGTGGGCTTCCCTGCCCGCGTTTTCCAATAATCCATCATCTGCCAGCTCTTGAGCTAACGCTGTCAGGCGCTTGGCTGGTTTCGCGCCGCGTTGAGGGCGTGTCTGGGAGGGGAGATTTTCGAAAGTCGCCCAAATGCTATCCGTGGCTTTGGGATTGGGTAGCATCTCAACGGGGTTTACCAAGATTCGACCCGGCGTGGCAGCCAAGTTGTCATCGCCCTTCATTAACGCTTCTACAACATTTTCGACCGTCTTACGATTGAACTTGGGCAACAGGCAATCTACGGCGTTCAGCTGATCATAGCCTGGAATGCGTCGCGCTAAAGGCGATCGCACCATTCGACCCATTAGCTGGGTGATGTGGGTTGGGTCAGTTGCTGCCCTGAAAGAAATCATTACCTCAGCTCGAGGGCAGTCCCAGCCAGTACTGATAGCGTCTTTCGCAATTAGAACACGCACCCATTCGGCTTCTTGTACGCGTTGGGGCTCAATGTAAGGGACATCTCGGCTGCCAAATCTTTGCGTTGTATGATCGCCAAAGACGTGTGCTACGCTGCTATTAGTCAGCTCAGGGTATCGATCATATATAACGTCGAGCGCCCTGCCTATTTCGGCTGGATCTGGAGTATTAGGAACCTGTAGCACCATCAACGGTACCACCGTACCTGAGTCTTTTTGTTGCTTAGCGTACTCCGCCCAAAGCTCTGTTGATTGGCGTAGTTTGTCCGTGGCACGTCGAACCAAAACTGTATCAAAGTCCCCTACCTCCTCGGGGATATCAAGAAGTATGGTATCTTTGATTAACCCCGACTCCTGAACCTTAATGGGATCTACCATAACGTCAGGTAGCTTTGTTCTTTTTATTGCAGCCTCAATTGCTTTATTAAAACGATCTACTGTAGCGGATATTCCCCATACAACTGGAATTCCTGGCACCGACCCAAAACCATTGATAAGGCGCTGGACGATGGTTCCTTTCTCCTTACTTTCCTTGCTGGCTTTACCCACCCCCCGGTGAGCCTCATCAAGAACAAGGTAAAGGGTAAGATCAGGGTCCTCAATGGTATTCTGGATAGTGTCCCAGATCGTGTAAGCTCGTAAATCAGGGCGGGTCTCAGGAAATAGATCACCAGCCTTTTCTTCTGCTTGCAGCTGGTCATGGCCTCGAACCAATAGACTGTTTTTACTCAGCTTCTGTGTGTTTAAGAAATAGATTTTTCCTGCTTCAAACTTTGGGCGGTTAAAGGTGTTTTCCACTACCACCATATTGCTATAACTGATTCGATCGCTGGATTCGATCAGCCGAAACCGTGTCTGCTCGTTAAGCGATGGATCATCACTGAACCAAATAACCACAGCTCCAGGGTCAGCATCGAAGTTAAATTCATCATCGCCATTGAAGAGCGCTTCGAATACCGCGGCTGCCATTACAGTTTTGCCTGCGCCTGTCACAGCAGTTAATGAAAATGCAGTTTTGTGGGCATGGCCATGCCAGAAAGCTCTTGCGGTACTCAAATTCTCCAGCGCATCGAGTACAGCATCTGCCTGGTAATCCTTAAGAGTAAACTTCATTAATTACTCCCCACTCGCGAAGCTGAAATTGGTCAGATAGGCTTCGTACAACCGAACCGGTTCAACCTCCCTTGGTAACCGGCGTGCAATTGCCTGAAAGCGACGATCATCATCAGTAACGACATAGGCTATACGTAGACTGGAGGCTTGGTGCACTGCTTGGATGAAATCCGAGGCTTTGTCGACGTCAGTTAGCAGGCCATGAGTGTCGGCTAAGGTCCAGCCGGTTTTAGGTAATTTATCAATCCGCTTCCCTTGAGCTCCCGCCCGGAGCCATAGAAGTGGTGCAATCCTGCTATAGGCTAAGTTGTGGTTAACGGCGGTCTTCGCCTCATAGGTCAGGGTAAAAAACTCTGCGTTGGCCTCAAAACCATCAGACATGGGGAATTCATCGGTGAACTTATAGCTTCCTTTAATCGGCTTACCTTCAGGGGTTTTACCGGTGATCGCTGCTTGAATGCGTGGCTTTGTGATGTAGTCACAAATTCCCAGTTTTTCCCATTCTTTGTCTCCCGGTCGGAGACCTTTCTCGCGAAGCTGTTTCTGCTCTTCTGCAGCAACCTCATTGTTAGTGATAGAAATGCATTGCCTCTCACCGCCATCTTGGCGATTTAGGCGCATTACCGCATGCGCCGTAGTGCCAGAACCAGCGAAAAAATCCAGGATAATTGCTGTGGGTTTGTCTTGAACGAAAAAGCGAAGAGTGTCCTCTACGGCATATAGAGATTTAGGAAACGGGAAGCTCCTACCTGGTAGCAGACTTTTTACGGTGCCCGTACCATGCTCAGTTGCAGAATGCGAAACCCTATTCCAAACCGTTAGTGGCTGGTATTGTCGGCCTCCATCACCGTATTCAAGTTCCAGGGCGCCATCGGAATCCTTACCGATAACAGTATATTGACCGGAGCTGCTTTCGATTTCTTTAATCTGACCTGTTGTTAGATAATAAGGGGTTCTCGTTTCCCCGTTCCAAGGGCCGAACCGAACATAACCTTTGGACTGGTTTTTCAACATGGTTTCGCGCCCCAAAGACCATGTTAACTCTCTCCCATCAGCTCCAAGCGGCCATACTAAGACTGCATTGTCGGGGGCTTCCACAGCTTCCCTGCTCTCTAGCTTTGGCAAGACATTACCAGCGCCAAGGAACTTGCCGTTGCTCTTGTCAAAGATTAATGGATAAAAAAGATTTGGTCGCGCAGTTCTTAATCCATTCCCTGCGGATCGTAGAAGAGATTTCCAACGAACAGAGGATGCTTTATTAGCTGGGTCCCGAAGCATATCGGTGGAGGAGGCTCCAACATATGCATCGCCGAAAAGCACGAAGAAAATATATTCATCTGCCCTTGAGAAGAGCCCTCTGCGAGCCGACCCTTTTGGACTAATAACGCTGCTAACCATTTGAATACGTGCTTCCGGAAACGTTTGCTCAAGCAATAATCCAAGTCGCAAATATTCTTTCTCATCAATTGTGACAATCAGGACTGAGTTATCCGGATTAAGGAGCTCTCTCGCCACCAGTAGCCGGCGCTCCATGAAGGCGAGCCACTTACTGTGGCGATATAGGTCATCGTTCTCCACATAGTTGTTGTTGTATTTCCAATCCTTTGCACCAGAATTGTATGGAGGATCAATATAGATGGCATCGACCTTGCCTCGGTGTGTGAAAGTCAAGGCCCGCAATGCATGATAATTCTCGCCGTTAATTACGGTATGTGACGGTCGGTTCTCTCCACGATCTACGTGACCGGTACTCACTAGGCCGGGGAAAATTTTGTCGCGAAACTCAGCGACGACAACTAAGTCAGTTAGTGGAACAGACTGCTCCACAGGATCTCCGCTTTCATATAACTTCAGACTAGCCAATTGCGATTCTTTGTTGATTCTAATCACTTGCCAAAGTCGCTGGTCACCGTTTTCCTGGGTTCCTAGAGGAGCCAAGACGCGAACTTTATCGCCCCTACGGATAGATCTCAGAGGTAACTCAACTGCCTCGGGCCGATGGCGCTCAAAATTCAGGCCAAAAGGTAGGCGAGAAGATAAGACCCTGAATTCCTTGTCTAGGTCAGCCCCTAACTGTGGGTTTTTTGATTTAACATCGGCAATCAAATCGGTCAATCTCGACACTAACGACTCCTAATTTTGAAACTTGCCATTACGCATACCGAATTAACTTTTGGCTGCTTCAGGTGGCCTGGACATCTGCCTGGACGGATTCCCTTAGTCGAAAACCTAGACTTATGACAGCTTCCTCAGAGAGGGGCCCATAGTCTGTAAGGGCTACATCCTCTCTTTGTGCAGTCTCGCGAGAGAGCTGTTGAGTGTGGTTCTGGTTACTCGAAAGTGCTCGGCGACTTCCTTCTTAGTGATATTCGGGTCAGTCAACATACCAACAGCTTCTTTAACGTCGGCCTCCGACATAGATGGCTTACGACCTCCCTTGCGACCCCTTGCTCTGGTAGCCTGAAGCCCTTCCTTTGTTCTTTCACGGATAAGATCATGCTCGAACTCTGCCAGGCCTCCAAAAACATGGAAGACTAGCTGACCTTCGGATCCAGTTGTATCGATTCCCTCAGAAAGGGATTTGAATCCAATATTTCTGTCTTTGAGATCCTGAATGGTCTCAACGAGGTCTTTGAGAGACCGGGCCATGCGACCCAGCTTCCAGATAACGAGTACATCGCCTTTTTTTAGCGTTCTGAGGCACTGCTGGAGCACCGGGCGCTCTTTGAAATGCCCCGTTAATTCCTCTCGGAAAATTTTTTCGCAGCCCGCGTGTTGTAAGGCATCGATTTGAAACTCTGCATTATGATCTTGGCTGCTGGCCCGGGTGTAACCTATGATCATTGAACGTACCTTTTCGAATCATAGATTTTTGTACGTGATTGTTGTACGTGATTGTTGTCCCCAAAACAATAGGCGTTGTGAAACTTATAGTGCTTTCCAATGAAAATCGACGGTTTTAGAAGGGAGGCTTTGCCACTTGCAATGATCGCGAAGTTACTCAGTAGTAGCTTGTGATACCTTCTGGTAAGTAAAGCCGGCTTTTTCGAGATCAAAGGCATTGTGGCGCCAGGGGGCGAGAAAGGATCCATCATGTCCATTCGAATCCGGTGTGTAATGTGCGCCAGGGTCCGCATCCAGGATCAGGTGTCTTTTCCAAAAATCGTTTCTGCGTTTGCCAAAGCCACGATCCGACCTCTTTGAATCTTCGGGGGTAAGAGTGCCCTTCAGCCAGGGCGTTACTCCGACTTCTTCCGGAATCAGGTCGCGCAAGCGATCCAGAAGCCAGGTTGCCAACCCCATCCCTTCCAGATTGATCGGGAAAACCCAGTCATCCACGAGGCACACTTTGCCCGTTCTTACTTCGCCCTTAATCCACCCAAGTGCGTTGCCGGTCGGGCCATTCACCACCACTTTCCCGTCAAAGCGCCAGTCGTTGTATTCGGGCACCCTTGTCGTTTTCAACCGGATCTTCGCCCGCCCAATGCGGCCGCGTGCCTTGTAGTGCAAGTCGTAGTGCTCAGTAACTTCAGTGGATGCCATCGCTTCCTCACATCGATCATTATTTATTTGTTTCTTTATTTATTTGTTAATTTGTTTGTTTCTTCATTATGCATTATACTGTTCGCACAGTCCACTGATAATGAGGTATGCCCCATGCGCCCCGCCGAGTTTGAAGACGAACAGATCATTGAGGCCGCCAAGCGCTTGCTAAGCGAGGGGCGCCGCGTAACAGGCTTTGCGCTACGGAAAGAGGTCGGAGGCGGCAACCCTTCCCGCCTTGTCCGGGTCTGGGAGGATTACCGTCAGACTCAGGAAGTTGTTGAAAGCGAGCCGGTCCAGGACCTTCCGGTGGAGGTCGAGGAGGCGCTGAACGAAATGACGGGCGCCTTCTTGGAGCAGGTCCGCTCCCTGGCCCTCAACCTGAACAACCGGGCTGTGAAGACGGCGGAAAGGCGCGTGGCGGATGTGATGAAGTCGGCGAAGGAGCAGCAGGAAAGTGCTGAAGCCGAGTTGATTGATGCCGCAACCACAGTGGATGACCTTGAAGATCAGCTGACTGATAGAGAGACCCGGCTGAACGAAACCTCCGCCGAGCTCCAGGCAGCAAATACGAACGTGGAGAAGCTTCGTCAGCAAGTGGTGCGCCTGGAGAAAGACCTTGCCGTTACCACGGAGAAACTGGAGCAGGAAAAGGGTAAGCGTGAAGCGGCCGAGAATGAGGTGAAAAGCCTCAATGCCCGAAATAAGGCGCTGGAAGCGGATAAAGAAGATCTCCGGGAGCAGCGTGATTCCCTCAAGGAAACGGTCAAGAAACAGCAGGAGGACATTGAGGGCCTGAAACGGACCAACGATAACCTGGTTGACACGCGGTCTGAGCTGAAAGCCCAGCTGTCTGCGATTGCGGAGCGCGAAGAGGCTGCACTGAGAAGAGCCGAAGAACGGAAGGAAGAACGGGACGAATCCAGAAAAGCTGAGAAAGAAGCGGAGCGCAGAGCTGTGCAGGCTGAGACGCAGGCTGCCGCCCTTCAGAAGGATTTGGACGCTCTGATTGCAAAGACGTCAACGACAGATGAGAAAAAGGGCAATGCCAAGAAATAACGCAACTGCCCTACTCGCAAACTGAGATCAAGGAGGACAATTACGATGGCAGCCCGGTTGCTGTTGATCTTGGTGTTATCGGTCCTGCCGCTGTTAGGGGCGGCCGATGTAGTCAAGAAGTCTCGATCCGGCATTTGCCATGGGACCGAAAGCTCGTATTACGACACCGTGAAGCACTTTAAGGGATTCGGAACCGTCCAGGATTGTTTGCAATCAGGAGGCCGTTTACCCAGAGGCAGTGGTTACAGTCGCGACCAAGTCAACACCCTGGCTTACAGCAGGGATCGATTTGGCCATGGTTGGGCCGACGAAGATGGCGACTGCCAGAACACTCGAATGGAAATACTGATTGATCAGTCCACGGTGCCAGTTCGCTTTGCCGGCGGGGATGATTGCAGGGTGATCTACGGCCGCTGGATTTCACCCTTCACAGGAAATGTGATCCATGATGGATCGAAAGTGCAGATCGACCATGTTGTGCCTTTGAAATGGGCATGGGAACGAGGAGCGCCTTCCTGGCCACAGGCGAAACGTGAAAAGTTCGCCAATGATCCGGTTAACCTGCTCCCGGTTGAGTCCAGTCTGAACGAGTAAAGGTGCCCAGGGGCCCGATCAGTGGCTGCCGCCTTCAGGGCAGTGTGGCTATGTCGCCCGGTTCGTAAGGGTTGTTAAAATCTATAATTTACAGCCAACGCCCCGGGAGGAAGCTGCTATCTCCGGATTATTGGATCAATGCCGGACAGGCTAAAGTGGCATGAGAGTTTCCGTACGGAAACTCACCTGGTCTGAGGATGAGCCCGGTCAAGGTCCCTGATAAAGGCCTCAACCTTTTCGGCGTCGGTGGTGTTAAGCACGGCAAAGACAGGTCGTTTTTGGGGCCGCTTGGTTACCTGGTTGTGACTGACGGCCGCTTCCAGCTCCCGAACCTGCTTAGCGTAATCGACAGGTAACAAGCAGTGTACCTGCTCCATACCTTCAGGGATGCTCAGGCCGAGCTGTAGCGCTTTCTCTTCAAAGCTCCGGATACTGGCACTCATTTGCTGCTTCCGGATTCCAACCAGTTCGGCACCTTCGACCGCTCGATAGCCTTCAACCAGAACCATTTTCAACGCGAGTAGCGTCCAATACTTCATAAACCGAAAGTGTTTCGAGACCAGGTCCACATCGGCTTCGGTGTACTGCCCGGGTTTAGTTGGTGGTACCGCCTGTCGGTAGATCCTGGCCAACGCCTGATACTGCACCTCTGCGCCTTCTGCTGTGCGGTCGAATACGTCCACAGCCGGTACGCCGTCGACAAATACTCGGCGGGCGCCCTCAGCAAAAGCCGGCGACACCTTCGCCTTTCTGGCAGCCGTCTCGAACTGTTGCTCAGTCAGCACAATGGATGTGTTCTTCATGGGGTCAATCCCAGGTAATCGGTCAAGGTGCTCTCCTGCTCCTCTGTCAGCGGAACGACGCTCCGGAATTCTGACATGAGAGCCGGCAAGGGCTTTTCTGGCTGAGTGGACTGCCAGGTTTTCCAGCAGGCAATGACCTGATCGCCGCTTTCCGGCTCAAAACCGGATTCCAGGCACAGATCCAGCGCAGCGGAATAGGCCCATTTCGGGACAATCCGAGTGCCATCGGCCCAGCTGCGGAGGTGTTTACCGGCCAGTGAATCCCGCTCAGCGCCATACTTTTCCTGGCCAATGCTGAGTACTCGCTGAGCCGTTGCGTTGTGGTTTTCCTTTGGGCCGAAGTGCTCCAGGAGGTAGCGGAAAAACACCCGGCCATTCCCTACCCTTTGGGATTTTTTGTCTTGGTTATCGTTCATAACTCAGTCATTAAAAAGTGCTTCACCCAAGGCTTCCCACTGTTTCTGCCAACTTTTCGTCACGCGGTAGCGTTGAACTTGCCCGGATTTGTCGGTGATCTGTAATACGCCCTCCCCTACAACCTTCATGTCCGAAATGCCTTGAGGTTTGGTTGTGGAAGGCTCAGACGGTTTTGCTTTGGAGGTCTTGGGCGCTTTCTTGGGTTGTTTGGTTGCCGCGCCAGCGGATCCTGAGGCTTTCATGTCCCTGGCCTTCTGCGCGTAGAGCGCTTCGGAACGCTCTGGAAGCTGTCCATCGGTGAGGATCTTCTTCACTTCCGCTTCGGCGGTTTCCTGAGAGATCTCCCACATCTCAATCAGACTGCCCACCGTGTTCAGGTTTGTGGCAACGCCGAGACGGACGGTTTCCTGGACGGGTTCCGGTCCCTTGTAGATCTTCAGCATCTTGTTGAGCTTGCTGGTGCTGATTACCAGGTCTTTCGCCGCCTCTTTCTGGCTCTTGCCAGTCAGCTCCACGTACCGTGCGCAGGCCTCAATGTCTTCCCAAACCGTCAGGGGTTCGCGATCGGTGTTCTCGGCGCGTTGAGCTCTCAGTTTCTCGGCCTCTTCCGCGGGGCTCAGACCTTCCGATTTTTCGTCCTCGATGATAGCTTTGAGGTAGTCCAGGCCGGCAATCTGCGCGGCTCGCCAACGCCTCTCACCTTCCTTGATCTGGAAGCGGCCATCAGCCTTGCGAATAAGGGTGATCGCCTGGCGCTGCTTGTTAAGCTTCAGCGATTCAGCCAATCCCTCAATGTATTCCTGAGTGAAGGTTTTCCGGGGCTGGTTCGGGTCCGGATCGATTGCAGAGACCGGCACCATGGCGTAATCACCTTCGGCTTCCCGAACCTGTGGCCTGGCTTCAGAGGTGGTGTCGGGTTTTGGCTTCTGAGCCCCCTTCAGGGCCTGGGAAAGTTTGTTTTTTTTAGCGGTACTCATGCCCGGCCCTCTTCAAAGTCAGAGAGAATTTCATCGGCCAGAGCGCGGATGTCGGCGGCCGCTGCCGAAGATCGGGCCGACTCGACGACGCCCGTGCCGAATGCAAACGCCTTCTTGAATTCTTCGGAGCGCCGAATGGTGGTTTTGAAAACGGGGTACTGATAGTCCTCACCGAACATTTCAAGAGCCATCCGGGTGAGCTCTTCCGTAGCACGGGTACTGGTCAACAGCACCCGGAAATAGGGCTTCCCATCCCGGAAATCCTGAATTTTCTCCAGGTTCTCTGTGCAGACTTCCGTGGCCCGAAAATCAGCGGCCGATGGCGTCAGAGGAACAACCACATAATCAGCCAAGGCCATGACCTTACTGTTGATGGTGCTGGCCTTGCCGTCCTCATCGGCATTGGCATCACTGATGATCCCGGCGGTATCGATCAGGATGATGTCATTGCTTTCGTAGTAGGCCTTGATGTTGACCTTGATCATCGGATCATACATGGCAATGACGGGGACTTTGGCCTCTTCGCCAGCCAGGCTTTGCCAATGCACACACCCGCCATCCTTCTCGGTATCGGCGATGGTGATGCGGTATCCGCGATTCTGGAATTCGGTGGCCAGGTTGGTAACGGTGTTGGTCTTACCAACGCCGCCTTTGCGGTTCATAACCGCGATAACGGCGGTTTTCTTGAGCTTTGGAGCGAAAGGTTTCGGCATGACTGTTCCTTATCGACTTAGGTCGCCTCGTTTCGTTTCACCGGCGAACATGAGTGGCGGATTTATAGTAGCAGAGTAAATGTTTCAGTCAAACTATGGCTGTGTAATAATGATTGCATACATATAATTCTATATGGAGCATAGAATGATTGAGCTGATGCTTGTTGAGGGTCATTGGATGGCGCGCTATTCCGGCGAGTTGAAGCGGGAGATTGAAGCCCTGTTTCAGACAGACACTTTGCCGACCGCCTTTTGCGACAAAATGCCCAGAGAGCGTGTAATCGATGAGCTGCAAAAAAGAAATCCCGGTCTCACCATCTTATAAGTTTACCGAAATGTTTACTTTATAGGTTCATGGCGCTACTATGAACACGTGGATTACCGCACAACAGCGAGGTAAGTAAGATGCAAGTTTCAATGAGTCGTGGCGAAACAGTGAGGGTTGGTTGCACCCGTGGGACCGTTAAGCGGATTCACAAACGAACTATGGTGATTGATATCCGCGGTTGCCGGGTGAGAGTGCCACGAGAAGAGGTCAGGGCACTGTCGAAGGAAGCTTCGAGCATGGAGGGCGTTTGATATGAACAGTGAACTGTCCCTACCTGAGAATCTGGATGATGCTCAGCTTCGATGCTGGCTGATTGACAAGATTGAGACTCTGGATTCATTCAAGCGTTCAATCAAAGCGCAACTGCTCAGTGCCGATCGAGGTGAAGTGAGGCGAGACGCGGATTGGCGGGACAGGGCTACCCGCAAACTCCATCATCTTAAAACTGAGCGAGAGCGTTACCGGGCCGCGCTGAGTGAGGTCAACCAGCGGATCCGGGCGGCCAGAGCACTGAAAAGCCGCGGGGGCCAGGAAGTTGAAGCCTGCCAGGCGTTCGTGGAATTGGCGCAAAGGCATTTAGCCAAGGAGGATTTTGTGTGGCTGTGGCGCCAGGCTGAACAAGCTGCTGGTCAGTCGTCCGAGAAATCAGCCGACAACGAGGAAGGGAAACATGGACAGGCTTAACCTCACTCTCAGTATCGATCAGGGCAAGGGTGTCTGTGAGAGCCTTGATGTCTTTACTCGCCTTTGTCTGGGCCAGCTGGAGATTGTCGCTGAGTTGGTGCGCCAGGGGGTTATTCCAGTGGCTCGCCCCAGCGCTGATGGAGAGCGGGCAATGGCCTCGGAGGAATGCTGTGACCAGATCGATCAGCTGATGCGGGCAGCAAAACAGCTACTCGGGTATCCTGTCGGCGCAAGCAATGGAATTGGCCACCCGGACGTGCATATCGACGGTCGGCGGGCTTATGAGGTCGAAAAGGTTTTGGCGGCGGCCATGGTCGGAAAAGACCCTGCCCGGAGGGCCAACCTGGATGTGGCCAATGATGGCTTGATGCTGAGGGTCACTGACGAGCCAGTTCCGAAAGCCATCCAGTATTCCTCGGACAGTTAACAGGAGTAGATGATGTCAGAGCCGGAAAATATAACCCGCTTCAATCAAGCCGTGGGCATGACCTTGGCTGTGCTCTATGAAGAGTTCCCCAAACGAATCACGTTGCGGGTCGGGCGGGTACTGGGCCTTGAGGTCAATGAAGAGGATGATCTTCTTGATGGTAGTCCGATCCCGGCCCGGGATGGAGACGGAAACCAGGTCACGGTGACCTATGACGATCTGGACTTTGCGCTGAATTCGGTCCGGTGGTTAGCTGATTCAGGCTACCTGTTGGCCGGTCAGTTTCGTAGACCATTTTTCGTGGACGACGTGACCTTGTCCGCGAAAGGCCTGGAGCTGTTGAAATGCGTCCCCTCTTCCGTGGATCCCTCTGCTTCCTTCGGTGACGAGTTGCGCACTATGGCCCGGTCATCGGGACAGGATGCTATGAGTGGTTTAGTCAGCACGGCATTGACGACCGGTTTCCGACTGCTTGTCCCTGGCGCGTGATCCCGTATGGTGATTCGTTCCGACAGTTTAACGGCGAGGTGAACCGTGCGAGACGATGAGAAGACCCCCAACAAGTGCCCTGCCTGTGGTAGCAGCTTTGTGACGGAAACGCTTCACAGCTGGCTGTGTGCGGACTGTGGGGCTACGAAGGAGCGCCCACGAAAGCGGCGCTGATCGGCAAGACCAGCGATAGACGTCCGGTTGGCTTTTCTGTAATACTGTTTATTTGTGGCTATGTTGGTTTTTGCTGTTGGTACGCTCCAATAATACTGTATATACTACTGTATAAACAGTTCCTTGGTGGAGCGCATCATGAAGCAGGCCGACATCAATGCCCTTGAATCTACCTTAGCTCACCTTCCGGTTGATCTGAAAAAATACTTTTCCGATCAGCTCCTTGGGCAAATTAATGCTCAAGCTCATACCCTGATAGAAACTGCTAGCTCTCATCGTATTTGCCCTCATTGTGGCAATGACCACCTTGTAAAATGGGGACGCTCTGGTGGCTTGCAGCGGTATCGGTGCCAGAACGCATCCTGTCGAAAGACCTTTAATGCAGTCACACGAACCTCGTTGGCCAGATTACGCTATCGCAATAAATGGTTTGACTACTTGCGGTGCATGCGAGACAGCCTGACTCTGCGGGTGTCGGCAGCCCGAGTAGGCATTGATTTAAAGACGGCTTTCCGGTGGCGTCATCGCTTTCTGCATGCCAGTGCAAACGCCAACGCGAATGCTCTGTCCGGCATTATCGAAGTGGATGAAACCTTCTTTGCGGAGTCCTGCAAAGGCAAGCGCAACATCACGCATCGAAGTTCCAGGAAGCGTGGCGGGCAAAGTAACAGGAAGTATAAACCTGATAAAATTCCAGTGGTTATTGCGCGAGATCGCAACGGTCATATCAGCGATCTGGTGGATCCCGAACTGAATAAATCAACGATCCACGCCTTCCTAGCACCGATCATTAACCGTGACTCGATTTTATGTTCAGACGGTCACAGTTGGTATAAAACCTTTTCTAAGGAACAAGGCATTGCCCACCATCGGCTTGTCACACTCAATAATCAACGAGTGATCGGCAAGGAATACCACATTCAAAACGTCAACAGTTATATCAGTCGATTGAAGGGCTGGATGGCGCGTTTTCACGGGGTGGGGACGGCCTACCTGCCGAGTTATCTGGCATGGCGACGGTTGTTTGAAAGAGGACAACCCTCTGAAGAAGCTTGGCTGCGTGCTGCGATAAATGTAAACCAACAGCAAAAACCAACATAGCCTTATTTGTACAGTATTCGGGAACAGCTTGGAATTCCGTCGACGTCACAACACTTACTACTCGACCTTATCCGCCTACGCCTCGATGGATCCGGTGGGGATCGTTACGTCCAGTGAAATTGTCATTAGCCAATGGCTTGGGACGGCCGACCGGGAGTTGATACGCAGGCTTCCAAATGTGTCTCCGGTCCTGCTGGATATCGAGTCGTGGCGTACGATGATCCTGGAACCCTATAACCGGCTGGGGCCTGGCGTCTACATTGTGGGCGCGAAGATCGAGGACGAAGGTGTGGTGGCTGTTATGGAGCGCCGCAAGCCTATGTTAAGGGTTGTGCAGCCAGACAATGACCGGCTGGGTCGTGGGCGATCATAAAATGGTGCCAGGTGCCCCCGGCCAGGCTCACCACTGAGCAGGTGACGCACCCGAGAGACCTTACTGCGGTGAACGGGCTTCCATGCCTCATTGAGTATCGATAGCCTACCTCAAAAGCATATAAAAATATAGGTTTTGAGACGTGGGGCCTGGGTTTTCGTTATGGGAATTTCCGTACGGAAATTTCTCAGGCGGGTTCATCAAAATCCGCCGGCACCACCATGTCCCTGCGTTGCTTGATCATCTCGTCGAGCGTGTTTACACGCTGGTTGTACTCCCGGCCCTTGAGGCCTTTAATCAGATAGGCGTTAGGCGTTCCTCGCAGGACGGTTTCGGGTACCGGCATCCCGAACGCCTCAAAGGTTTCTTCATTGTTGAGTCTCAGGACGCTGATCAAGTTGTGGTTCACCAGGAGATCCAAGCCTTGGCGGATCTGTTTCGATGACATGTCGGTGCGTTCCTTGATCCGTTCATAGGAGATCATCGCCACGTTGTTGTCTCGTTGAACGACTGACAGCAACAAAAGGTAGAGCGCCAACCCGTTCATCGCATCTACGCCACGTGTCGGGTAGTTCGCCAACGTGATCGGGAGCGTGCTTGATTGCCTTCGGTTACCGTAGAGGTGCCCTTTGGGTAGCTTCACAAAGCCTTTGGCGCCCTCTTCCGTGTTTCGATCCAGGCCGGTGATCTTATAGACCAGAGGCTTATGCCCGGTTCGCTCGATGGCGTGACACTGTTCGAGCAGCTTCAATCCTTCTCTGACCATTGCCCGTGAAAGTTTCAAGTACTGCTGAATCTCTTCATAAGTCGTTTTGACAGCGTACCGCCCTACCCTCTTCCGTTGGTTGTCATCGTCAGCCATGGCGACCAAGGCGATGTAGATCTTCAGCGCAGCTGTGACTGCACCGGCGGTGGGAGGGTCCGGGAAGATCGGTGGATATACTGGAATCGTGCGGCGGGCCGTCTTGGCCAGCCACCAGGGGCTGGGCCCATCCATGCTGAGCCAATGGCGCGGCAGAGGCGAGAATCGGTCTTTGGTCAGCATATCAACGGGGCCTCCGAATGGCGGTGATAGCTACAATTACCAGGGCAACGATGGCCAGGTTTTCTGTCGGGATTGTGCTTGCGACTGCAATCAGGGATTCAGTCCAGGAGTTTGCTTCAGTCATCGGTTTTGGTCTCTCTATTGGACAGCGATGACACTATTTAGCTGAATAGGACAGATGATCTCTAGAATACAGATATAGCAAATTTGGATAGAAGCCGCGTGGTTGAGCTATTTGGAGTAAATTCTATAGTTCATGAGACGAACTATATTGATGAATTAATGGCCTGGAAGCCGAGATTCAGGCCCGTCTCTGGAGCTTCTGTGTGAAGGTGATGTACTCACGAGCGTCATTGAAAGTCACACCGTACCGCTTCTCGGTATTGCGGGCGTCACGATATTCAGCTTCGGTGCGATAGCCCGCCGCTTCCCATTCATACTCTACCTGTGGCGTAACCGGCTCTTCGACGGGTAGGGGTTGTGGTTCATCCAGGTCAAGCGTCTGCTGAGCCTTGTGGCGGAAATAGACCTCAAAGGCAATCACCTTCTTGCCGCGCTTTTCCGTACGGAACCACTTCTTGTCGTGTTTGATGATCTGGATATCAGTGTGAGCATCGATCAGCTTCAGCGCAGGCTCGATGACGTGGGTCCGCAGGTCTTTGAATCGGGGATAGCTGTTCTCAAGTCCCAGGAGCTCTTTGAACCAGCTGATTTCGAAAGTACGGTGCCCGACTTTACGGAATTGAACCAGCAGCTCGTAAACCCGGATGACGTTGAAGGACGGCAAATGCGTGACGTTGCGCAGTCCGTAGTCGGTGTACTGCTCCCGAAGGTTGACCAGGTGTTGCAAAAAGTCCGGATGAAACTCTAACTCTCCGTAGCCCTCGCCAGGGTTATATTCTTGCGTGATGACAAAACGCCGACGGCGCCACCCGGCTTCAGTGCCCTTGGTGGCAGGGATGCGCTCAAAAAATTGTTTGTCCCAGGTGGAATCCAAGCCCTCACGAATCTGCTTGTAGGCGTTTTTGGTGCTGATACCGAACATGTCCGCGAACTCAGTTCCGTAAATCCGGAACTTGTTGGGAACGTCGTCAGTCATTGGCTTCACTTTGGAGACGCACAGAAGCAGGATCCTGTATTCCGTTGTCGTTAAACGGAATTTCGCCTCATTGAGCCGATTGGCTTTCCGTACCCGTTGAGTGAGCTGATCCACAAAAAACCCCTTTTTATAATCTTTTATACTGTACTACTTTTTCTCTTTTACTGCTTTTCGGAAGGTCTAACCATTTGTTTTAGAACGGAAAAAATAGCAAAAAAGGGAGAGTTTTATGGTCAAAGGGGAGACCAGTATGGCAAAGGGGGTAGAGGGTTATGGTTAACAAGGGGAGAGCAATATGGTGTCTGGGGAGAGCAATATGGTGAGGGGGAGGGAAATATGGCAGTTATCCACAAGTGGAAGATCCCTGCTATTTCGCAGCAAGTTTGAGGCATTTATGAGCAAGGCGTTCAGCGCCTGAGAGGCCTCAAAGTGTAAAGGGGAGAGATTTATGGTCGGTAAAGGGGAGAGTTTTATGGCTGGACGTTGTTGGTGATCTCATCAGTTTCCGTACGGAAATTTCCCGATAATGATGGTTGTCCGACAGGTTAGCGTGGTCTCTGCCCTCCCCTGCCCCTGTGTTGGTATAGACTGGTCTGAGCGCCTGTCCGGTATTCATCAATTCATTCAATGCGGAATTTGTCTGTCGCGTGAGTTCAGAAACCAATAACCGCCCTGCCCTGAGCAAGCTACGAGTGCCCTTTGGTGAAAAGGATGGCCGCTTGTACCGTCCAGAGACTGTGGACCGGGGCAAGAAGTGCGGCTGCCATTGTCCTGAGTGCAAGGTTCCATTGATTGCCAAATGCAGTGTGGCTGGTCGCTTCTATTTTGCGCACCATCGCGGCGCCGAGTGCCCTGGTGGGTACGAAACCGCCCTGCACAAGATGGCCAAGCAGATCCTCCTGGATGCCGGTCGAGTGTGGTTGCCGGAGCGGGATGTGTTGCTCTCCTTTCCCCTGGTGTTCGGGGAAACACTATCGGAAACACTGCACTTCGACCCGCGTGAGGTCCATTTCGTATCGGCCGTCTCTGAGAAACGGTTGGACAATGGTCTGACGCCTGACGTGACTGCCCTTCTGAAGAACGATGCTGAGTTGCATATTGAGATCCTGGTTACGCATGCCGTCGAGGAAAATAAGAGTCTGGCCATTGATAACGTCATGGAGATTGATCTTAGCTGGTTGTCGGAGGAAACCGTGCTGGATCCGGTCGCGCTGGAAGCTGAAGTGCTGAAATCAGCTCCCCGTTGGTGGCATCGGTGCTCTTTGATTGACGAGCTACCGAAGGTTCATGCCGTACGGGAAGCGCTGGAGGCCAGGGTACCGATCGAGATCAAACGCCTCGAACGGCAACGCGAACGGGAGGAAGCGGCCAAACGTAAGCAGGAGCGTGCGGCACAGCAGAAGGAGGAACGCAAACAGGCCCTGATTCGTAAGAAAGCAGAAGCCCGAGAGCCGTTTGAGATTGCGTTAAGAAACCTGGAGCAAGTGGAATCCATGGGCTGGCTGACTCTGGGAGAGCGGCTGGCAGAACGTGCAAAGCCCCGGCTGGAAGAGATTGCACGGCGCTTGAGATTCGAGCCAGAGAAGTGGCCGACGTTCATGGATGTCAGTGTTCAACGGGAGTGGGTGTTCAAAGAAGATCGGCGACTCTGGCAAAGCGCGGTGTTTGAGTCTCTGATTCTGGATAAGGAACCGGGCTATATTTTCTCGGTGGCCCAGGCGCTGGCCTATGCCGAAAAAGCCGCCGGCGTTCGTGAATGGGCCTTGAAGCTGAGCCAACTCAAGCAGGCCCATCTGAAGCAACCTTACAACCAACGCAAAGATTACGAGTTACGTGGGGTGTGGTTTTTGACCCCTGCCGAGAATAATGCCATCCGGTCGCCCTACGCGGTGGTTCTATCGTATCTCAAGAAACTGTGTAAGCGTGGCGTGCTTGCCGAAGAGCGTCCGGCCAAGACATTTCGGGTTTTGGCTTCCGGACCGGATATCTGGACGGCTCACGAAAAGGAGCAAAGACAGGTCAAGTCCAAGGCTGTCCGGGCGGAAAGAGGACGAGCGACTTTGCAGGCGTTGCTGGGAGATATATTCCCGGAAGATGAAAAGTATCAGAAGGTTGAGCAGGAATGGCAGGAGCGCAGGGAAGAAGTCACCCAACGGCTAGACTACTCCGTCAACGATGCCAACGCCATTGCCGCTGCCGGTCATGAGACTGCGTTGTTCTGTCTGAGCTGCAAACGGCACCAGTTGCCGACACCCATAAACGAGTGTCCTGTTTGTTTCAGTCATCGAGTTCGCGTGGTCGAGCTTACAGAGGATTATCTTCGCACCTTGCTGCACCGCCTCAAGTGCATGCCCTGAAAAGCTCTGTCAGAAGTTGGGCTCGGGGTTGAACCTGGATGTTGCCTCCCGGTGTTTGAGAAGGTTGTGGATTTGGATATTCAGTGCGATCCCTACGGGCCGGGCTGCTCCGGGTTCGCTATTCGCTCATCCCGCCGTTGGCGGGACTGACGCCCTCCGTATCCCTATCGTTTTCGCCGTCCCGGCGACCAGGGCTGTGCCCTGAACCCTCTACCTGTTCGGCAACAGACTCTTCACCGCCGGTTGTCACCGGCACTTACGAGACTGTTTAACGCCTCTCTGTTCGCGGTCGTGAGCCTTCCAGGCCGTTGGCCCTCCAGGTTCACCACCGCAGTACGATCCCCGCGCAGCGGGGCCCCGGGTGTGGTCAACAGACGCTGGCGCGACTGTTAAGACGACCACACGAAGGCCAAGTGGCGCAGCCACCTGGCCGGAGGGGTTTCAGCTCCCGCAGTTCGATCCCGACCTTCCTTCATCCGTTATGCACCCTCAGCCACCGGACCAGCCCTGGCAAGGTCTACTCGCTGCGCTGCGTTCCACCTTGCCAGGGCCGACCCGGCGTCTGCTTCGACGGGTGCGGATGAAGGGCGGTCGGGATCTACCAGGCAGGCGGGGGTTTGGTCGCATCACCAATAAGGCGCGGGCCGTTGGCCCGGCTGGTGTTTATGCCGGGCGCTGCCCGGACCCGGCGGAATCCGGGCATTCAGGATCAGGGGTGAGGAGTCAACAAAATTGGAAAATTTCCGTACGGAAACTTTTGCTCAAAACCGGGTAAATCCCTTGATAATAACACCGTACCGGTGTTATTATATGTGGGTCGGTTAGGAAATCCACCACCACATTTTCCCGCCGATTTACCTTCGACTAGACAAGAGAGAGTAGGTTATGAGATCCGTTTCCCTTACTGACGCCCTGACCACCCGTGAAGCTTGGCTTCAAGCTTTCGAAGATCGCGAGGTCTATGTGAAGAATACCTTTGCCCATGTGCAGCGGTTCGGTATTCACGAGCACGATTTTAACCTGGCGATCACAGATCTCGGCTACGCCATGAAACGCGGCAAGGAGTGTCGGCGTTGGATTATCCATGGTCATAAATCCGCAGTGATCAGCATGCTGGCTATTGCCAACTGGAGTCTGCTGAAGCTCTTTGAAGTTCTGAGTGCGCTGGAGCTTGAAAGGGCAGAGTACCGGAAGCTACAGCCTCACCTGTCGGTTTCGGTGTATCACTTCCCGTCGAAGGAAATTTTCTCCCCAATGGCCTTGTCGGCCATGAATCCACTCGCAGGCTGGCCCCAAAAGTGGACTGTGCCTCACCTGGTTCGGTTGCTGGCTCGTGACCAGTCCTTGCGCGTTGTTTGCGAAGGTCAGACCACCGATGACTCGTTTCTGGACTCTGAGCGCAATTTCAACCGAGGCGAAGAGGTAGACCGGCTTGCGTTCATTCGTGACCTGGTCGAGGACGCCAAATCCTGGAGTGTCCGCCCAACAGCGGGAGGCCTGTCGGTCAGCCAGGGTTATCACGTGAGTTACTTTGTGGCGCTGTCCCATGTGACCGACGGGGCCTGTGCGTGAGGTTTTCTTGCCAGGCCCCGGGCTTGGCCGATTAATCCTGAAAATTTCCGTACGGAAATTCTCGCAGATACCGGTTCCAACAATGGAGAAAACGCCGGTTTGGCGTTGAGACAAACAAGTCGGCAAGGGATTCCACCACCACATTTTCCCTGCCGATTTGCCTTCGACTACAGGGAGATTTGCTATGTGTGTATCCAATCCAGTGATTGAGGTAACGGTTGTTGGTGATGATGAGCGCCTGGACACCTTGCCCACCTATTTTGGTGATCGGTTCCTTGAGGCTGAGAATGCGATTTTTGCGTACATGCGTCATCTTTGCGAAAACTACAGCGGCGGCTACTGGACGTTTTATGAAACCACGAACGGTGCCTTTTTCATGGCGCCGGATATTGAGGGCACGGTAAGGGTAAGTAATCCTGGCAATGGGGCGGAAGCTGAGGTGAGTTGGCAAGCGGCGGGGTTGATCGCCTGTGTTTTTGCCGTTAATCACTGTGTTTGGACCTATCGCACTGACCAATTTGGTGAGCAGTACGACCGGTTGATGGCGTACGTCTACGATCATCCGGAATCCTGGGACATCTTGCTGTTGATTGATTAACCTGGAACGAGCATCGGCGCTGAGGGGCCCGAATTTCCGTACGGAAATTTCAGGAACTGCGCTCTTGGCAGGTACAGTTTACGCGTTCAGAGATATCGTTATGGTTACGTTTCAGGGAATGTCGCTTGCGCTCTTGTTCCTGATCCGTGGGGGAGGGGAGAGGTGGCCCTGCAAGCCACCACGCTCAACAGGGCCGGTGTCCCTTCGACTAGAAAGAGAACGAAATCATTATGACTGTATCGCCCGGGAGGCACAAGTGAGTGAAAACGCGAAGAAACGGTGGGGACGGGGAGCCCCGGTGCACCCCACCGACGCCAACATTGTGTCGACGTGGCGGCGGCTGATGACTGACGGAGGAGCTTTGCCATTGTCAGATGCTTTGAAAAGCTTGAACCAGGACCTTGGCACGAACTACAGACATGATCGGATCACCGCCTGGGAGCAAGCGCTTGGCGGCAGAAAGCCGAATGTCCAGGTATACGAGTACATGTTGTCTGTCGTGATACCGCTTTTGCTTGAGCAGTGGAAGCGCGGGGAAATCAATGAAGGGGATATAGTCGCAGCGGTGGCTTTGCCGCGCACTGATTCAGAGGTAAGGGGAGAATGATGGAAGCAATGGAGTTGCCGGATCTGTTCGATGTTTCAGAGGAACAACCTGAGCCTTTAACGCATATTGTTGAACACTACGCCCTGCTTCTGGATGTGGGCGACCGGGATGGCTACCAGGTGTGCGCCGAGTTTTTGAGGGCGGTCGAAAGGGTAGGGTATACCTTCTCTTACGGGCTTGATGGTGTACCTTATGGCTTGAGATTGCTCTGATCCGGAACGACAGAGGTTGTGCTTCCACCCAAAACAGGAGAGTCGACTATGGCAACAACAATGTTCTTTGAAGAAACCATTCGAGACCAGGGCGACAAGGAAACGATGGATGTTGAGCTGGGCCGTTCTTCCTTCTACGACGAAGACAGCATTTACCTGAAGGTCGATGGCAAGACGGTCATTATGGATCGAGCAACTGCAAAACGCTTTGTGGACGCCGTGGTGGGTGTTGGGCTTTACCATGGGTTCGTGGACTAAAGTTGGAAGAATCATAGACTTCGAGCGACTGGGCCTGTGTTCAGTTACGGCTCTTTCTCGTTAAGGGGTGGTGTAGTGGGAAAAGTTTGCCTGAAGTGTGACTACGAGCGTAAGCCGGAGGACCGAGCGCCGGACTGGCAGTGTCCGAATTGTGAGGCGGTTTACAGCAAGATCGAGGAGGCGGTTAAGAAGGGGATTGATGTCAAGAAACCCCAGTTGACGCCCAAGCGCGAGCTCTCTGAAAGGTTGTCGACGATGATTGTCACGACCACGCCGACACTTCCAGGAGCCGAGGTAGACAAGGTGCTCGGAATTGTCGCAGGCGATAGCACCTATGCGTTCAGTTCAATTAATGAATTCTTTGGAAGCATTGGACGAGCGGTTGCCGGCTCCGGGCAGAGTTATGGCACCGAGTCTCACCTGGTTCGCTGTCGGGAAGAGGCTTTGAAACGACTGCGGTTTAATGCAGCGAATCTGGGCGCTGATGCCGTGATCGGTGTTTCAGTTAACGTTGTCGAGTTCAGTGGTGCTACGGATAACGGGGTTGTGGTGATATCCGCCACGGGCACGGCTGTTAAGGTTGTAGGCTGAGCCAATCGTTTTTGAGAGTTTCCGTACGGAAATTTCGGTATCTGATGTTCAAATCTGTGGGGTCAGACGATCCCTGCGGGCCGGGCTGCTCCGGGTTCGCTATTCGCTCATCCCGCCGTTGGCGGGACTGACGCCCTCCGTATCCCTATCGTTTCCGACCTCCGGCCGGGCAGGCCGCTGAGCGGCCCGCAGTAGGATCCCCGCGCAGCGGGGCCCCGGGTGTGGTCAACAGACGCTGGCGCGACTGTTAAGACGACCACACGAAGGCCAAGTGGCGCAGCCACCTGGCCGGAGGGGGTTCAGCTCCCGCAGCTCGATCCCGACCTTCCTTCATCCGTTATGCACCCTCAGCCACCGGACCAGCCCTGGCAAGGTCTACTCGCTGCGCTGCGTTCCACCTTGCCAGGGCCGGCCCGGCGTCTGCTTCGACGGGTGCGGATGAAGGGCGGTCGGGATCTACCAGGCAGGCGGGGGTCTGGTCGCATCACCAATAAGGCGCGGGCCGTTGGCCCGGCTGGTGTTTATGCCGGGCGCCGCCCGGACCCGGCGGAATCCGGACATTCAGGATCAGGGGTGGTAAATCAAGCCATTGGTGTTTAAAAAAAGAGCCTTATTTATTTGCTTAAATGTTTACCCAAATGTTTATTTTTGCTATTATTTACAGGTGGTTAGCGGAAGTTGTTAGCCGCCACGCTCGCCGGTGATTCGAGGCGATTTAGGAGTAATAACAATGGAAAAATCCAAGCTGCAACTGATCGCAAAATATGCCAAGTGGATTGCTGGCATTTTGCTGTTTGCGATTGCTATGGGTGCCGATGTGGATTTTCGCTTTACGTCCGCGGATTGGACGATAGAGCTTCACATTAAGTAACCCTGCCGGGGAGGTTCTGCCTCCCCGTTTTTCTTGGAACAAGGAGCGCAAAATGAAAGCAGGACTGATGTGGTTTTGCATGGTGTTGTTCGGGGTTCTCGGCTTGTCAAAGCTGGATATGAGGGTGTCCCTTGGCGATCCCTCTAACTATTTTCACATGGAGTTTCCCCGTGCCTTGGAGCGGCCCTGGCTGGTCTTGGATATTGGGCAGAAACCAGGTGATGAGGTGGTCACAGAATGCGGTGAATTTTCCGTTTAAATATATACCCAAATGTTTACATTATGACGGGATATTGATACTATAAACATGCGGTCAACGAAGGTTGGCCGTCACGTTCGCCGGTGCTTCGAGGCGAGTTAGAAGGACATTCAGATGGTAGATACCCTCTCTCCGGTCGTGACAGCGACCAAGCTCACCGGCCACAGCCGTATGTGTGCCATTCCTCGTTATTTTTCTGCCTATATGGGAGCCGTAGAGCCGGCCATTTACTCGGTCATGGGTGAATGGTGTGGCGATTACACCGGCGCTTACTGGCATTTCTTCAAGCTCTCCAATGGAGGCTTTTTCATGGCTCCAGACCTGCAAGAGCCCATCGAGCTTCAGAACGTTCAGAACTATGCCTCCGAGAAGGTAAGCCAAGAGGCAGCCGGAATCGCGCTGTGTCTGGTGGCATACAACCGTTTGGTCTGGAAGTACCGAGATCCTGTTTTCGATTCGGCGTTTCACAAGCTGCGGGAATACGCACTTGAGCACCGGGAAATGGAAAGCATTTTCAGGCTGATCGACTGACAGGCGCGACCGGCGGCATTGCCGCCGGTTTCTCAGGACTCCAGAGGATACGGTTATGCAAATTCAGGGAAACGAATACGAAATCCGGCATTTTCACTTTTGCTGTGGCTTGGGTGGCGGTGCCAAGGGCATGAACGAGGCGCGCCCCAAGGTTGGTCGCTTGCAGGGGCACTTTCGCTGCCTTGGGGGTATCGATATCGATGCAGGCGCTCTGAAGGACTTTGAGCGGCTGGCAGGGGCTAAAGGAACGCTGATGGACCTATTCAGCCGGGACCAGTACGAGGACTTTCACGGTCGCACTCCTCCTGCTGATTGGGCTGAGGCGACACCGTTTGACATCCAGCGGGCAGCTGGAGGGGAGCGGCCGCATATCGTTTTTATTTCTGCACCGTGTAAGGGGCTGTCCGGCCTGTTGTCAGAGACATTAAGCAAAACAACGAAATATCAGGCTCTTAATCGGCTCACGCTTCGCTGTGTCTGGCTGATGGCGGAAGCCTGGTCTGACGATCCCCCCGAACTGATTATTTTCGAGAACGTGCCGCGGATTGCTTCCCGGGGTAGGGCGCTGCTCGATCAGATTGTTTCGCTGCTCCGAACCTATGGCTACGCCGTGGCGGAAACCGCGCATGACTGCGGTGAAATTGGCGGCTTGGCGCAGTCGCGCAAGCGCTTTTTATTGGTCGCTCGACATCAAGTTAAGGTGCCGCCGTTCCTGTACGAGCCGACCCGGAAACGGTTACGCGGCGTTGGTGAGGTTCTGAGTCAGATGCCCGCACCGGGTGATCCCGAAGCGGGGCCGATGCACCGGGTGCCTTCCCTTCAGTGGAAAACTTGGGTGCGGTTGGCCTTCGTTGAGGCTGGTAAGGATTGGCGCTCACTCAACCGACTGGCTGTAGAGGATGGATTTTTAAAGAATTTCGCCATCGAGCGGGTGGAAGGGGAGAGATTTATGGTCGCTTCTCCCGGCTTCAGTGGCGCCAATTACAGCCAATTTGGGGTAATTGACTGGCAGGAAACGGCGGGTGTGGTGACGGGCCAACGGTCGCCGGGGCAGGGACGGTTTTCTGTCGCGGACCCGAGACCGATGGAACACACACGTTGGAAAGGCGGCAAATACCGCGTAACCCGGTTTGATGAGCCTGCCGGGGCGGTGATCGCCGCCAGTACCACCGGCAATGGCGCGTTTGCAGTGGCTGACCCTCGCCCTGGTTTTCGGCGCAAGGCCGGAGACAGCTACCTGACCGCAGGGCATTACGGGGTGATTGATTGGACGGCGCCAACGGGTGCTGTGTCATCGTCCGCTGGACATGACAACGGTAAGTGGTCGGTAGCAGACCCGCGTTTACCGGCAGCCTCAGACCGTTTGGTGACCTGCATTGAAGCGGAGGACGGCACTTGGCATCGACCGTTCACCACACTGGAGCTTGCCGCACTGCAAAGCCTGATCGACCCAGAAGAGGTTATTACTTTGTCTGGGGGGTCTGATTCAGATTGGCGGGAGCGTATCGGCAACGCGGTACCGGCGCAGGCCGCAAAGGCTATCGCCGAGGTGATGGGCGAAACGCTGTTGCTGGCTTGGTCTGGCGAAACGTTTGTTCTGGGGTCAACGCCGATCTGGGTTCGCCCGGTGGCGCTGGCGTTGTCGGTCGATCAGTCAGGGGTTCCAGCCTGATCCATCTGAGGGAACCAGGGCCCGGCTAACGCCGGGCCTGATCAAGGAGGCGTCATGGATACGTTGATATATCTGGATAGCATTGAGGGCTTGGCCGACTACGAGCGATTTTCAGTCGAGCGTGATTCGGCTGTGCCGTTCTGGATGGTGGTGGGTTGGAAACGGAAGGAGCGTACCAAGCTTGCCGAGTTTATTACTTGTCGTCATGCACTGTTGTTCCGAGCGCTGTGTGAATCAACGGCAGCGTTCCGTCAGATCGCCACAGACGCCCGGAAGGGGAGGGGGTCATTGTGTGTCGCGTAATGATAGAAAATCGTGCCACAGCACTCGTGAGGGCGTTTGAGGGCGGTCAGGCTGTGTGCCTAGGTCGATTGTCCACTCTGGAACTTCGGCTGACGCTTTTGGCAGCCAAAAGGATCGCAATTCGGCGCCGGTTGTTGCGACACGGGGATGGACTATGAGCAGGGACAACTTACCGGTTCGCCGGATGACAGTTGAACAGCAGATTGAACATCGGCGGCGCTGCCTGGTCCTGGTGGACCAGGCATTAATCGCATTGCGCGAGGCCGATGAACTATTTCGCGTGGCCACGGGTAATGCACATGGCTTCTTGCTGTTGTGCTCCTCTGAGCATCGCAGGCTGAGTTTTCCTGAGCGGCATTCGTCATTTCTTGAGGCGGTGACGAAACGTTTTGATCGGGACGCGTGGCTGTATTTGATGGAGGCAACCGGGCTGCGTGCATTAATGGATCATGAAGCCGTGGAGAGCTTCCGGAAAGCCCTTGAAACGGATCCTCCGGCATTGGATGGGGATGTCGTTGGGGCAACGTTCAAGCAATTCTATGAGGATCGGGAGAAGACTTTTCGTCGTGGGATCGTGAACGTGTTTAAAGGATTGGTTCGGCCCAAGTATCGGTCTCACGATTCGTTCAAAATTGGCCGGCGCGTCATTCTGACGGGAGCGCTCTCGGAGGTTAGCCGGTATGTGAAAAGGCGCTCTGAGCTTGCCGATATTGAGCGGATTTTTTACGTGGTGGATCACCAGCCCCTGCCTGACCCTCAATACGACGCGGCCGCGAGGATTCACATGGCGCAGTCGAAACATGAAACACGCTGTCAGACGGACTATTTCGAGTTGCGGTGGTTTAATAATGGCAATGTTCATGTCTGGTTTACGAGACCGGATCTGGTAGACCGTGTGAACACGCTGATTGCAGACCATTATGGGGAGAGTTTGCCAGGTCAGCGGTGATCGAGATTGAAGTTCATTGGCGATCCCTGCGGGCCGGGCTGCTCCGGGTTCGCTATTCGCTCATCCCGCCGTTGGCGGGACTGACGCCCTCCGTATCCCTATCGCTTCCGACCTCCGGTCGGGCAGGCCGCTGAGCGGCCCGCAGTAGGATCCCCGCGCAGCGGGGCCCCGGGTGTGGTCAACAGACGCTGGCGCGACTGTTAAGACGACCACACGAAGGCCAAGTGGCGCAGCCACCTGGCCGGAGGGGGTTCAGCTCCCGCAGCTCGATCCCGACCTTCCTTCATCCGTTATGCACCCTCAGCCACCCGACCAGCCCTGGCAAGGTCTACTCGCTGCGCTGCGTTCCACCTTGCCAGGGCCGGCCCGGCGTCTGCTTCGACGGGTGCGGATGAAGGGCGGTCGGGATCTACCAGGCAAGCGGGGGTCTGGTCGCATCACCAATAAGGCGCGGGCCGTTGGCCCGGCTGGTGTTTATGCCGGGCGCCGCCCGGACCCGGCGGAATCCGGACATTCAGGATCAGGGGTGGTAAATCAAGCCTTTGGTGTTTAAAAAAAGAGCCTTATTTATTTACTTAAATGTTTACTCAAATGTTTATTTTTGCTATTATTTACTCATGGTTTAGACGTTAGGTCAGCCATCACGTTCGCCGGTGTATCGAGGCGAGTTAGGAGACTCCCATCATGAAAAAAGATCTTTACGCAGAAATCACCTCTGAATTTTTGGTTGCTCTGAAAGAAGGCGTTAAGCCTTGGGTTTGCCCGTGGGAAAAACGCGGGATGCTGGCGCTTCCGGTCAACATGACTACAGGGAATCCCTACAGCGGAATCAATGTGCTGTTGTTGGCGATGCGAAGCTACCAGGCCGGGTTTACCAGTAACGAGTGGGTGACCTTCAAGCAGGCTAAAGCCAGTGGCGCAACGGTTCGAAAAGGGGAGAAGGGAACGCGTTGTGTGTTCTTCAAGCCAGTAGAGAAAAACGTGGTCAATGAAAACGGCGAGACGGAAACCGAAGCCTATACAGTGATTAATTCGTTTACGGTATTCAATCGGGATCAACTCGACGGTATCGAAAAGCCGGCTGTAGAACCCACCTGGGCGCCTGTCGAAGACGCGGAAGCCCTATGCGAAGCATTTGACTGTGTGACAGTTCATGGAGGTGATAGCGCCCATTACATCCCGTCAGTGGATCGTATCCACATGCCAGAACGCGAGCAGTTCGCTAAGGGCGAGGATTATTACGCCACACGTCTGCATGAAATGGCGCACGCGACCGGGCATAAATCACGACTGAATCGGGAGCTGATCGGCAAGTTCGGATCAGACGCCTATGCCTTCGAAGAACTGGTAGCCGAGTTTACGTCCTGGATGGTTTGCAGCCGTATCGGTCTGGAAGGGGAGATGCAGCACAAAAGTTACCTGGCACACTGGATTCGGATTCTGGACTTCGACAAGAAAGCGCTGTTTAAAGCCGCGTCTCTGGCTCAAAAAGCCCATAACTATATGTTGGCTCGCCTGGAGGACGCACAGCAGGATCAAGCCGCATAGATCACAGGGCCCCGCCGGGGCCCTTTTCATGTTCGCCGGTAAACCGTGGCGAGTTAAAGGGAGCAAAGATCATGGAACATTTTGAACTTGTCTCTAGAACCAACGATATTTTTCGTAAGACCCTGGCGCGCCGCCTGGGTGTGGTAGCCATAAGCCGTAGGGTGCGAGTTTTACCCGCAGACCGGAAAAGGGAGCTGTTTAACCTGATACGAGGGGAGCACAGTTTTTCTGTGGCGGCCGCTGTTGATTATCACGATGTCGGTGTTGTTCACCTGGACCGGGATCAATATGTTTTCAGGATTGAATACCGGGAGAAGGGCAGTGGGGAAAGGATCCCTGTGAACCAGGTGCATCCGGATCGCTGCTTTCGCGTCCTAAAAATTCTGCATACCTATGAAGCTTGACGGGTTGACCGAGGGGAGGCCGGCGGCCTCCCTGGTCAACTGATCAGGCTCTTTCCATTTCCCCTGTTGCTGGTTGCCCTGTTGATGGTTGGGTGTCGCCAGAGAATTTCGGCTGCGCCCGTTTCATTTTCGAAATTTCCTTTTCACCCTTCTGCACAGCTTCTTCGATTGCGTCTCGGATGATCAGACTCAAGTCAAAACTCAGTTCCTGGTCAATTTCCTGGATTTGATCCCGCAAGTGATCTGCCCGATTTTTCAGAGAGCGGGGAACCTTGGCCGAGACGGTTACAGAGTCTTCCCTGGTTTTTGCAAACACGGATCCTTTCAAAGCCATATCTAGCCTCTTTTGTTTACCAATGGTTTACCAGATAGCGCCCCGGTCCCGAAGGAAAACGGCCAGGCCGTAAAAGCCGGCGGTTGGGGGACTGCCTGGACCTCAGCGGCCTGCTGCCGCCCGGTTTTTCTCACACCCTACGCAGCTGACGCTGCAATGCTTCAGGCCTTGTGCCACAAGGCCTTCAGCGTATGCGCTATGCAGCGCATACGGTATACACACCTCTTGCCCTCACCAATTGGCGCAAGGCCTAGCGCGCATACGGAAAACATATTATTATATGAAAACAAATAAATCTATATGGAGCGGCAAGGATGAGGGCGGTATCCATTCGAGTGTCCGAGGACACCATTACCTTTGTTAAGCAGGAAGCTCGGCGTCGGGGTATCAGCACCGAGTCTGAAATGTGGCGAATCATCATTGAGCGTGGCATTGCCGCCACGGAAGGGGCCAACGGGAAATTGGATGCCCTTCTAAAGATAGGAGTGCAGACGCTGTGCCTCTCCCAGCGCGTTGCTGGTGTTCACGAAGAATCACTTATTAATGCGGCCCGGGAGGATTCGATAGCCATCCTGGAAAAGATGGGGGTGTTGTAGATGAGCATTTTCCGGGGTTCAGGAGTAGGTAATTTCACTCGTGGTGGTCAAACCACCATCCATTATTTCCGAATGATTTGGCAGGTAGTCGTTCAGTTCTCAAGAGCCTGTCTGGTTTTATTTATTGCAGCGGTTGCGATCACTTATTGGATCAAGACGGACCCGATTGAGAGATCCATAGCTATCGGATATGCCGAGGCCTACGTCAAACACGAAGGTCTGAAACTGGAGGATTCAACTGTTTCTATTACTTACCCAGATGGGCGCGATCGGGTTATCCCGGCGGCGGGGTATCTGAGGAATTCCGGGGTACAGGAGATTGTTGGTAGGAGCTATACCGCACTGTTGTTTGGCGTGGTGACTGGTTTGGTGTCACTGGTGATCTTTAGCGCGCTGGTTTTCCGATTTCTCAACTCGACCGGTAAAGGCTTCTCAGATGAGGAGTTTGTCCGGGGAGGCAAACTGGTTGATGCAAAGGAGCTTGGTAAGACCGTGAAACGCACCACGAAAACCGCAGGGCTGAAGATGGCGGGTATACCAATTCCGAAGGATTCAGAGCCTGCTCATTTCTTGGTAGTTGGGGCTCCAGGTACCGGCAAGTCAGAGACGTATAAAGAAATGCTGAGTGAGTTCAGACGGCGCGGTGAGCGGGCGGTTGTTTATGACCCGGCGGGGGATATGGTTTCCCACTTCTTTCGTGAAGGCCAGGATGTGATTCTGAGTCCTTTTGATGCGCGTGGTCGGTCCTGGGATCTGTGGGGCGAGTGCAAAGAAGAGTATGAATTCGATCAGCTGGCTGCATCCTTCATTCCCGAGCAAAAGTCCAACGACCCGTTCTGGACGCAGGCCGCAAGATTGGTATTTTCGGCAATGGCAAGGAAGCTTGCGGATCACCCGCAACGCTCTAATCGGCTGTTTGTAGACAAAATCCTCAATGCTTCTCTGGAAGAGATCATTGGGTATCTTAAGGGTACTGAAGGGGCGGCCATACTCGCGGAGGGCGCAGAAAAAATGGCCGCGTCGGTAAGGGCGGTTCTGGCAACGTATGTGCGATCTCTGAAGTACCTGCAAGACTCTGACGATCCCTTTTCGATCAAAGACTGGGTAAAGAATGACGGCGTCGATCAGTGGATCTTCATTACCAGGAAAGACGACCAAAAAGAGGTTGTTCGTCCCCTGATTACGGCATGGTTGGACACGGCGTCCTCGGCCATTTTGTCAATGAAACCCTGCCGAGACAGGCGTATCTGGCTGATGATCGATGAGTTGCCCAGTTTGAACCGGCTGCCCTCGCTGACCGATACCCTGGCGCAATCCAGGAAGTTTGGCGGCTGCGGTGTTTTAGGGGTTCAGTCATACCCTCAATTGGTTGGTATTTATGGTCGGGACGATGCCGATGCCCTGGTGGGCATGTGCTCCACCTGGGCAGTATTTCGGTTCAATGAGGACCGTTCTGCAAAGTGGGCGAGTAACGGGCTGGGGGCCACGGAGCAGCTTGAAACGAATGAAGGCATATCTTATGGCGTAAACGATATCCGAGACGGTGTATCCCTTTCGCGCCAGCGGCAGCTAAGACCCATTGTGTTGCCGACGGAAATTTTATTCCTCCCTGACCTGCATGGCTATTTGAAGTTAGGGCGAAGTTTTCCTGTGGCTAAGTTTGTGCTCAAACGAAAAGAACTGAAGCGGCGGGTGGAGGGTTTTGTTGATCGGAAACTGAACGTGGAGGAAGTGATTGTCGATGAAGATCTTCACGGCGATGCCGACGTTTCCATTGATGGAAAAACCGAGGTGGAGCAAACCCCTGATCAAATGGCGTTGAAGTACCGGGATGGAGCCATTCTATGATCAGCATCAAAGCGATTGGTAGCGCGAAGGTGGCGAGCAGCTACTACAAGGATGCGGATTACTATAGCCGCGACGAAAACGGGGAGAAAGAGTCAATTCCGACCCAGTGGTTTGGAAATGGAGCGGCCTTGATGGGCCTGAGTGGTCCCGTGGACATGAAGGTATTTGAGAATGCGCTAGAAGGCCGATTGCCTACAGGGGATACCCTGGGCAGGGCTAACGGCAAAGGCGGTATTGAGCATAAGAAGGGCTGGGACTTTACGCTTTCTGCTCCCAAGTCGGTATCAATCATGGCGCTGGCCGGTGGCGACGAGCGGTTGATTAAGGCTCATCAGGAATCAGTTAAAGCAGCGCTGGGTTACCTGGAGAAGAACCTGGTGGGCGGCCGGAAAAGTGAGAATGGCGTGACGCGGTTTGTTCGCACCGAAAACATGGCTGCGGCCATGTTTACCCATTCGACTTCACGGGCATTGGACCCTCAGTTGCACACTCACAGCGTCATTCTTAATGCGACCCTCCGGGACGACGCACAGTGGCGCTCTATCGAAAGCGGCCGCATGTACGATAACTCCATGCTGATTGGTCAGATTTACCGTTCAGAACTGGCGATGAAAGCGACCGAGTTAGGTTATACCGTGGTTCCGGGTAAAAAAGGCACGTTCGAGCTTAAAGAGGTTAGCCAAGAGCTCCGGGGCTTGTTCTCGAAGCGCCGAAAAGACATTGAAGCTGCCGCAAAGGAGCGCGGGTTGGAAGGCGCTAAGGCGATGGATCGAGCGTCGTTGATGACCCGCGATAGCAAGAAAACGGCGACGAAAGAGGTTCTCTTGGAGCGCTGGTCTAGGGAGTTGAAAGAGGCCGGATTAACACTCCCGGCTATCCCGTTGAAGCGGATTGAGCGGGACAAAGAGCACGAGAATGCTGATTCCGGAAAGTCTCAACCAGCCCAGCCCAAAGGCAAGGATTCAACGACACCTGGTCCAGATCGGGTAAAGATTGATCCGGAAGTTCAACCACGGAACGACACGGCGCCTGGGGGGCCAGTCGATGGGAGGGAGACAGGACCACAGGATCGAAACTCGCCTCAAGGGGAAGGTCGCGGCGAAAAGGTGTTTAAAGGCGAGTCCGCGAGAGGTGATGTGATATTTGCCTACAGGAAACTCGCGGAGAGAGAGGCCGTGTTCTCTGAGAAAGAATTGCTGAAGACGACGATGAGTACAGCAGTTGGACGGCACAGCTTTCAAGCAGTAAATAGCGCTATTTCTGGCTTGAAAGAGGCCAAGATCTTACTGCCGGCGGTGGGGGTTAATGATAAGGAGGCTGATTATCTCACGACCCCTCAGGCGTTAAAAAAGGAACGTTACATCGTAGACCTGGTGAAGACCGGGCAGGGTGAGCTGAGGCCTATTGCTGGAAAGTCGGCGATCAAGGACTTCACCGGAAAGTTGGGCATGACGAAAGGCCAGCTTGACGGAGTTCAGACGATCGTTGGGACTAGAGATCGGGTGGTTGGGGTACAAGGCTACGCTGGTACCGGCAAAACCTACATGCTCCAGGCTGTGAAAGATATTGGTGAGCACCGGGGATATAAGGTGCGAGGTTTTGCGATGACTGGGGCGGCCGCCGAAGAACTGCAAAAGGGGGCAGGCATTGAGAGCCAGACCATTGCCAGTCACCTCTACGCCCTGGCAAATGGTGAAAAGGACTCCCAAGGCGGTATCGGCAAAAATAACAAAGAGATCTGGGTGATCGATGAGGCCTCATTGATAAATTCATCTCAAATGGCAGACCTTCTTACCTTCAGCAGGAAGACCGGTGCCAGAGTGGCTCTGGTTGGGGACAAGGCGCAAATCGGAGCCATTGAGTGGGGTAAGCCGTTCAATCAGCTTCAGCGAGGCGGAATGAAAACCGCCGTCATGAACGAAATTCAGCGCCAGAAGGGGAACCCGGTTTTGCTCAGCGCTGTGAAGGATAGTGTGGTTGGTGATGCGGCGAAGGCGCTCAAAAAGATTGATGGCCGAGTAGTTGAAGAGGCCGATAAAGCACAGCGTTTAAATAAGATAGTCGATCAGTATGTTGCCCGATCTCAGGGCGACCGTGCAGATACCCTCTTGATGATCCCAGACAATGAAACAAGAGGTGAGGTGAACCAGAGGATCCGGGAAGGCCTGCAACAGAGGGGTGAGCTGAACGCCGATTCAGCTTCGTTTTCGGTGATGGTCAGTCGTGGGCTCACCAGGGTCGAAAAAGGGAGTGTGCGAGGCTATACGGCCGGAGATTATGTTGAATTTTCTAAAGCCTTTAAGACGCTTGGAGTGGAAAAAAATGAACGGGTGAAGATCCTGCGTGTAGATGGCCAGAAAGTAGTATTTGAACGAGAGAATGGCCAGGTAGTTGATTGGAGACCCGATAAAGTAGCGGGCAGGGCAAAGCACGGCGTTGAAGTTTACCGTGAGGATGAGAAGAAGCTGGCTGAGGGTGATCAGATACAGTGGCGGAAAACCGATAAAGACCTCGACTTGAAAAACGGGCTGAAAGGCGAAGTGCTTAAAATTGAGGGCGACACGGCTACGGTCCGTTTCAAGGATGGGCGCGTCATTGATTTGAACATGAAGGATCAGAGGCACTGGGATCATGGCTACGCGTCTACTATTTTCTCGGCTCAAGGTCAGACATATCGGGACGCCATTGTTCTAGCAGAGAGCTGGCGCCGGAATCTGATAAACCAGAAAACGTTTTATGTGGCGTTGTCGCGGGCAAAAGAGAACGCCTATGTGTATACCGATGACAAGTCAAAGCTAATTCGGGGGATTGAGGAGAGAACCGGAGAAAAGACCAGCGCCCTAGAGGGCCGCCGGATTAGCGTTGAAAAGCTCTTCGCGAGTGATGGCCTTATTAAAGAAACTCGACTGGAGAAAGCGACCAATGTGGTCAAAGAGGCCGTTAACAAAGCGGTTGAGAAGATTCGGGGCGGCCCTTCTAAGGAGATGTCCCTGTAGCAGAGGGAGAGTGCTATGTACTACATGGTAGGCGTTATGAAATGCATCATTGCTCCGCTTTTCACAAGCATGGTGTTCGCAGGATTAATTGTATCGCCGTGGTTGCGCGATATGACTATATGGGACGTTACCTTTATTTTTGGAGCAATCAGCATTCTGGCTGGGGTCTTTTTTGGCCTGTTTTTCCATTACACGCGTGGCTGGATTCGCGCGCTGGGATTTGTTCTGGTGATGGCTTATATATTTGGAATGGCTGTCGTTAATGGAGATGGCCGCTGTGATTGGCCGCTCCCCAATGGCGAAATCTTCACGTTTGATGTTTTCTGGTTTCCTTTTGGATTTATATTCTTTGGCTTTGTTGCATGGGTGTGTTTATACCCAAGGGAAGTACTATCAATTGGCGGATCTGTACTATCCGGTGTTGCTGTGGAGGCTCTGAGAGAAACGGATCGAAATGGGAGATAGACAAATGGAATTTTGGTGGTCAAATACCTTGCTAGGTCTGGCACTAGTTCTGTGTGCCTCAGATTCTTGGGCCCAGCAACTGGTGGAGAAAAGAAACGGCACTTATGATGTTCAAACCATCAAGGAAGTAACGAGTGCTACTAAAATTGCTCAGGTTTGCCTGGAGGACATAGAGGCCAAGACTGGTGTAGTGACGCAGAAAGATTTCAGAGTCTGTGACTGTGTCATTCTTGAGCTGATGGATTCGATCTCATACAGAGAATACTGGGAAGTAGAGCAGAACATTCTGTATGGCCGTGACTGGAAGGGAACAGAAGCTATGCGCAGAACCAGGCCCCAACTGGTTGAGGCCTGTGACTGGCCAGGTTGACTATAACCTTGGTCCTGGGTACTGGCTTAATCGGCTCCAAATTTCAGAAGTGATGGAGCTGGTTAAGGATTCTGCCACTCTGGGTAATTGGCCAAAAAAGCCTGGCTTTTGGCTGTAATCCAAAGCATGTTGAGATCCAAACTCGACTTCTAGTATTTCGTGGTAGGTGGAAAGGCCATCTACGAGACCGAGAGTTACCGCTTCTTCCCCGGTCCAATAATCCCCGCTGAAGAGATCTTGATGTTTGACCAATTTTTCCGAGCGACCATGCTTTACCACGGTAATAAACTGCTGGTGAATTTGATTAAGTACTGTTTGAACCTTCTTTAAATCGTCTGAGGTCGCGTCTGTAAAGGGGTCTAGTCGGCGTTTGTTGTCGCCGGCTACAATGGTACGTGCCGAAATGCCTGCTTTGTCTGCAAGCTCTTTGATGCCGAAAGATTGCTGAAAAACTCCAATAGAGCCCGTCAGGGTTGCCGGATTAACAAGGATTTTATCGGCGGCTACCGCGACCATATACGCCCCAGAAGTCAGCATATCGTCTCCTAAGACCACCAATTTCTTCCCGGTCTCCTTCTTCAACTGCGTTAAGTATTGGTGAAGCTTATGGGATTGGACTGGCGTCCCTCCTGGTGAATTAATAACTAACAAGACCCCCTTCGCCTTTTCGTCATGGAAAGCCTGATAAAGATGGTTTTCGAGTTGTTGCAGCGCAGTTGGCTTCCCCGCTTCAATAGGGCCATTTAACCGAACGAGGGAGACGTAGGATTCGCCTTTTGGAATCGTGATGCCACCAACAATACCTTGCGAGTAAAGGATGTTGAACACGAAAATGGTCACAATAACCAGGATTAAACCGATTGAGCGGAAATTCGCGCTGCGCCTCGTTTTTCGGGTTTCCACCATGATTGCGTCAGCGAATGCGGTTTGCTGCCTGGTGAATGCGTCGATAAGTGTTTGCTCAGTAGACTTCTTTGGGGATTCCATTTTCTTCCTCCGTGATTGATGCCAGGGCCCGGCGTACCTTGCCGATGTACCGGTTTCTTGCTTTCTCAGCGCTCGTTGATTCTCGGAAGCCCGCGTTATATGCACCGATAGCCAACCAAGGCTTGCCCTTGGCGGTTACCATGTTTTCTGCCAATATCCAGGCCCCCACGTGAATGTTGGCGCATGGATTGTTCAATAGAACGGATTCTGAAATGTTGTAGCGCTTTAGTCGTTGTAAGTGTTGAGAGTTGATCTGCATTAAACCGTAGTCTGTAGTTCCGTTACGGTTAGCTTCATTGATTGCGCCTGATTTCTCGCCTGACTCTACGCGGGCGATGGCACGGAGAAGCCGAGCAGGTATCTGGTACCTTTTCGAGGCGTCCAAATAACAATGCTCCCAATCAGAAGCCGAGGCGGGGTTAGCGATAACCGCGGCGGCCAAGAGACCGGCCATTATCGTCAGTTTCATTTTTGTCGCTTCCTGTAAAATCTTTTCCTGAGTGATCGGATAAATGGTCGTAGGTTGTCGATGACCAGTATTCGGAGTCTGCGCGAATCGCTTGTATTTTCTCTTGAAGGTATGCCGCTCCAGCCAGATATCTGTCTTGCTCGGGGTTGAGCGAGGATGCTGAAACTTCGGTGCGCTCCACGACATCGAACGCCTCATTGAGAGTTCGTTTCACCGCTTCCCGATTCATGCTGGATCGCTCGTTCTCTGCTACAGAGCCTGTGGAAGTTGTTGCTCCACCAACATCAAGTGGAGTCCAGTCAGGTGCTTTAAGTCCGGCGCGGAATTCCCATCCAATGCTCTCGTCTGTGGACAGAGACTGATCGCGTACGGTATTTAGCATTGAGGTTAGAGAGTTGATAAATGCCAAACGATTACCGGCATTCGCCCCGCCCTGTAGATTCTGCATAGCCGTCGCAAGCTCTTGTTGATGGCTAGGATCATCGCTCAAGGCCCACATTGCCGCGTTCGGGAATTCTTGACGGCCACCGGTTTCGACGCGGGTTGTGTCAGTTTCGGTGTGGCTGTTATCGATATTCGTTCCGTTATTTATGGCCGTAGAGTTTCCGGAAAGAGTGGAGCTGTAGACAATTTCGCCGTTGCCATTGAGGGCAAAAGTAACTCGACTGCTATCGGCTACGGAGTCGAGCTGTTTATCTGTGAACCAACCATGATCTTCATGCGCCCTGACCATTTCGTCCTTGGTCATGGAAAACGAGCCCGCTTCAGCAAGTCGATTTCTGAGCACAGCGCCAGCCAGGTCCATTCCAGATGCATCGGCAAAAAGCTCGAATTTCGAAAGATCTGCGGCGGTCCCGCTTTGTGCCATTGTCGCAACGTTTTGAACGTAGTCCACAACACCACCGCCACGCTGTGCAGAGGCACTTATGACGGCGTTAGCGTCGGCTCCATTACGAATAGCGTGGATGCTTTGAGCAATCGCCAATTGCTCAGGCGGAATATTCTGTAAAGCCATTGAAGTGCCATGGTCGTTTGCCGCTGATGCGACACCACGGGCTTGGAAAATTTCTTCAGGGGTCAGGTTATTGGCAGCCATGTAATCCAATATGCCCGTTTGTTGCTGCTGCGTTGCGGTCGCCATAAACTCGGACATCTGAACAACTTCGTCGGCATGCCATCCTGTTGCTTGAAGCTTGCCCATGAGATCGGCATTAGAGGCCATTGCTTGAACTCTCCAAGCGTCGCCCCGATCCATGTCCGGATGTGCGTCCTGGATTCTGTCAACCATTGATCCAATAGTGGCAGCATCGCCTGAACTTCTATTAATGCTCGCCGCAGTCAGGTATTCAGATTGTGAGAATACATTTCTAAAGCCCATTTCATTTGATGAGTCCATACGCCCAGCAGCTTGTCCAAAGCGATTTTGCGTCTCAATGTTCGAAACCCCGGCATCCAGATTTTTCATTTCTTCGGGGCCATTGGTAGCACCGCTAACTGTATTTCGTGCTTCCACTCCACCGAGTGTTTGCCCAGCACGTTGTGCCCCCTTGATTGCGCCCTGGCTGGCCGGGCCTCCTCCATATCCCATGCCAGAAAGGCCATCCATTTCCATGGTGGCCTGGCTCACATCAGTTGCGCGGTTGTACTCAGTAGTGTTGGAAACGTTGTCCCAACCACTTTCCGCAATCAGATTCGAGGTAGCACGGGCACTTGCGAGATCGTCCAAGGCCTTTGCGCTGGAGACTGGGGATTGATTTTGGTCAGCGGCTGACGAGCCTTGCTGATCCACCTGACCTGACCAGTTTCCTGCTAGGCTCGTAAGACCATAGGGCGACATTTTAAAAAGCATCGCGGCGATAAAGGCCGATATCCCGATTCCCATACCGCGGGCTTTGCCGAACAGAGAGAGCGCCTGGGTTGCTGATTCAGGTGCCAGAAACATTGCAGAGAGGCCCATCTGATGGCGTTGGATCTCCCGGATAGCGTCATATGCTTGGTCCATTGCAATCTGCGAGATGATCACATCAAGGACTCCCCAAATTGTGATCCAGCCGAGAAGCGCAATGATCAGCTTCAAGGCGGTCGGAAACATTGGGGTAACGATGAATAGAACCAGGACGGGGATTAGGCCAAGAACGATAGCAGTTACGCTGGCTCGAATTTTTGGCATCCACTCGTTGGCCGCCACGGCAATACCCAACCCGTTAGTCATCATTGAGCGGTTGGTTAAAGCTCGAATTCCAGCGTCGGGGTTCTCATCGAGCATCACCTGTGACATTGCATTACTTATAACGACGTTTCTCAGGAGTTGGGCAGATGGGGCGCCCGGGGCCCCGAAAACGTTGGCGTTCATCGTTTGGATTTTCGTTTCACACGCTGTTTTCTGAGGCAGATTTGCTATGTCGAAGCCGCTTTTTACGCAGACAGTATCCAAGAATTCATCGTACGTGGCGGTTGCGTTGAGCTGCGGCGCTAAAAAATTGTCGTAGGCGTCATTGCAGCTCAGAACCGTGCCTCCCTTATTCGCACCGGAAGAGTAGTAGGTTGTAAACATGGATGCGGAGCGCATCTCGGCCAGAGTGGTGAGGAGGTCATCTGTGCCACTTTTTATGTCTTCCAGATCGACGTTGTAGGATGGCAATACCAGAGCGAGCTTGGAGCAATCCTTAAAATACTGACGGATTGATTTTTGGAGATAGTAGTTGCTGGAAAAGGTCCGGTCGGTGGTCGCGTTGAGGAGCAGTTCAAAACTCACGCCGCCGGCTTCATTTTCGTATGGATGTGCGGCTGAGGCATCGACGATGCGTTGGACCGCTCGCTCAGCTTTGTTCGTAACACCTGCAAGTAGAACAATCAGGTCCGGAACATCAGCGACGGCCTCATAGGCATTCCGCACAGGGTCGTAAACATGGATGGTGCCTTTTGGTGTGATCAGGGCTTTAAAGATGAGCACGCCAATGAGCGTGGTCATAAGCCAGGCCAGACTCAAGCCAGAGGCTGAGTTCTGGAAATTCATAATGCCCCTGGCGTAGGTGAACATGCCGCCGAAAAGCAGTCCGAAGACTACGGCAACGAAGAACAGGGTCGTGTATTCGTTGTTAGCGAAGACCAGGGATACCCGCTTGAAGGCGTTCACCGTCTCCGAGAAGCCGTCGTAGGTATAGAAATCCATATCCAAGGCGAATGCCTGAGCTGGCAGGGTCAAAAGCAAGAGGAATGCAACGACCCAATTCAAGCGCCTCATTGGGTCATATCCTCTGAGTTGCGTTTCAATACCTCTTTTTGTCTCTCTGACTGAGCCTTGGTGAATGCTATATGAGCCAGCTGCTCCTCGGTTTTCTTCAGGTAGCTGTCTCGCGCAGCCATTCGGAACTGATACGCATCCCGCTTGATAGCATCCAGGTGCGCATAGGCTTCTGCAAAAACGCTGCGGTCGCAGGTAGGTCCGGGAGCCATCGTATTGCTCATTACCGCAGAGGTTTCCCTGAGCATGTTGTCGGCCGTGTTATAAAGGTCGTCGATCATGTAGAAGGCGTAGGCGTACGCCACCACCTCTTCGGTAAGAGCAATCGCCATGTCCTTGTCACCAAGCGCGATTGAATCGACGAGGATAGGCAGCACAGGGACCGGTGAGGCCTCAAGGAATGCCTCTTCCGCCGGGGTGAGAGCGGATTTCGTTTCGAGTTTGTTGGCAATGCCAGTCATCTGAGCATTTACCAATCCAAGGAGGCCATTGGGCGTTGCCGAATCCTGGATGCAGTTGGTACCTGCGGCCACCTGAACTTTTTTCATGGCAGTGCCATGCACAAAGTCTTCAATGCTGGATTCATCGTTCTCCGGGCAGGAGCTCACCGGTTCTATGATGGGTGCTTTAACCCCAGGCCCTGCGTTGATGAAAACATCCCCCAAGAAGCCTCGCATGGTATCGACGTATTGAAACCCGAACTCGTCAGCGGCGTTCTGCAACAATGACCCGCTGGTAAAGATGTTTTTGAACTGTGTGGGGCAGTCCGCGACAAGCTGCTTAACATCTTCGGTGGGCTCATTGTTCGCGGCGCTCTGATTTTCCTTGGATTCCTGCCAGCTATCCGTTGACCCCGTTAGGGCAGCCACTTTGGAATCGAGGTAACCTAAATGGGGAGCCGCTGCTTGCCCAATTGCATTGCCAATCGGGGCGCCTAGCTTCTTCGCAAACTGACAGTCATTGATTTGCAGCCCATTCAACTCGTTAATGATCTGCTCGAAGGACTTCATTGTTTCAGACAGCTCTTTTGACATCACTTTCATGGCTGTGTCGAAGGCAATGGCCGGGGCGGCTGCAATCATGTTCTGCATTTTGTCCACCAGGTAGTCAGCATCGAGCATTGAGACACCACCCAGGAACAGATCTACGCCGCCGCAACCGGCCTCAATGCGCGGGGGGGCAATCGTTACAAGTGGATCCGTAGACACGTTCAAACGGGCTGAATAGGAACCGGCAGAGTAGAAGCCTCGCTGCTGGTTTTTGTAACTGGATGCGCCAGATGAAGTGCTCGATGCAAACCAGTCGTCCGTCCAATCTGCATGGGCGAAGGGAGTCGTAAGGTTCAAGCATATCGCGCTGAGGAAAAGGGCTCTTTTCATGGGATCCATCCTTGATTAAATGCGCGGATCGAAGAAGCCACCTTCACGGTGTCTTGGAGTAAGGAATTGCTCGGGCGAGATCTCGCCTCGTAAGTAGCGAATCGCCCGGTAGGTGTTCGTTTGTATTTTTGAGGCGCTCTCAACCCCTACTGAAATCGGCATCCAGCGTTCGCTATTACGCTCGATGAGGATGATCGCCGGCGTAACCTGAACATCGAATCGTGCCTGAGCATCGGGGTTTCGAGTGATATCTACTTCCGTAACTTCTAATCCTGTTTTGTCTGCAACCAATTTCAGGATGTTGCGCTGGGGCGAGCAGTATGGACATTGTGGGGTGGAGAACATCGCCAGGGCATATTTGCCGCGATATTGACCCAGATAGTCACTCTGATCGGCAGCCCGCTGTTGAAGCTCAGCCTTTCGCCCAGGATTGTTTGTCGGATATTGGGACGCCCCGTTCAGTTTCGGGTTTTGGAGCATTACCATCTGGCTAACGGCTGTGAAGCCAGCGGCCTTCCGCCTGACAACATCCTGAATCTGGTAATAAGCCAGGACGCTTTCAGGCGTCCGGAGCCAAACGGCCTCTTTCAGATAGGTTTCCAACATCGCCTTAAGATCGTCCGGATGCATATCCAACATTTCTTCGGCCGGCGGAGGGGGTGGCAAGGGTTGGCGCTCTTGTTTCTCAGACTCCTTAGAGGGTTTCACGGGCTCTTCATACCAGTGGTACCCAAAGGTCTGTTTGTCGGTGTCTTGAGCGGCAAAGGCGCAAGCGGTAGCGATACACAGGCAAAGCGACAGGATTAATTTGTTCATTTAGATCCCCTAGAAGATTGCTTCAAGCCGTTTGGCAGTGGCAATTTCCACAAACCCCCAGTAACGACTATCGAAGGAGTCGGGGTGGCTTCCGAAGGCAAATGCTTTGCCTTCAGGTATCGGACCGCTGAATGAAAAGAGGGGGAGGGGCTTGCCAGTCAGGGTTTTGGTTTTGGCGCGACCCAAGTAATGACCTCCGCACCAAAAATCGCGGCCTTCGACTTTCAGTGTTTCGCCGGGCCAGCACTTGAGCTGTTTACTAATAAGGACTGGTTCGGGACCGGCTAACGGGTGTGATAATTCGAACGTTGCGTAGTCGCCCGGTCCTGGTACCTCATCCGTCATCCAGAACACTCGATGATCGAGGGACTGCGACGTCGTGATGTTAACGTGCTTGTACAAGTAGCTGACTCCCCAGGCCGCAGGGATCCCGACCACGAAGGTCAGGATTATGTTCTTGAGTTTGTCCTTAGTCATTGGGCATCTCCATTGCAGCGAGCAGTGCCTTTGCCGATGTGCCATCGCTCATATTGGTAAGAGAGTTAAGTAGACTTCTCAGGCTGGCATCCCCGTAAACCACGGGTCGTGGGGTGGTCATTTCGTTGGCGCCACTCTCGCAATAGCTCTGGAAATCAAATGAAGGCTCTACGACCAAAGCTGGCACCTGATGGATTCCATGCTTTTGAAACTGAATTGGGTCGACCACCACCTCTATGTCGCGGAGAGCGCATTTTGGTCCCTCACAGAGAGGGTTTTTCTTTAGCAACCCGGCAACGAACTTCATGGTTGCCTGAGTCGTTTCCATACCCCCAATCATTCCGCGCAGGACCATTACACCCTTTACCTTTTCAAGGTCCCGGGCGTAGTTCCTCAGGGTGATTTCGGGCATTGAGGAAGAAATGAAAAGTAACGGGCGGGCACGAGTGGAGGGTGTTTTACTCTGTTCCTCTTCGGGGATGCCGTGTTGATTTTTGATCGCAGCCAGAAACTGGTTTTTTTGCCGCTGCCAGGCCTCGCTATTTACTTGCTCCATCACGGCAGCGGCCCGCGCCTGAATGTCGGGTTTCACGGTAGCAGCGGCCTTAGCCCTATGCGCAGCTTCCATGATTTCAGAAGGGATCCTGACCTGGTCCTGGAGTGTCGGGACGTCCTCAGGAGATTCACCCATGGCCTTGCCCGAGAGCAGGGCCAGCAAAATCGTGGTTGAAGTGCAGAATTTAATAGGAGACACAGCAGTTCAACCTCCTGAAAACCATCCATGAAAAGTTATCGCCGCCAACGGGGGGATGTTTGTAATGGCTCCAAAGCAATCCAGTCTGCCCAATGGGGCGGCAACTGTTGTCGCGAACAGGCTTCATGAGTTGCAGCTTGTACTTGTCCTTGGACCAAATCGGAACTGGAGCGGTGTAACAGCCGTCAGAGGACGATTCTTTGAGCAAGCCGAGGCGGGCCATGAAGTAGATGCCCCGGGCGGCAATGCCTGCATTTGCGGTTACGTAGTCAGTGCCTGTAATTGATCCGGCAAGTGGGTAAGCATTCCCCCAAGATCCCATACACCAAAAGAGGGAATTGACAGGACGTCCTGCCAAAGCGCCGGCAGAATCGGCTGCACAAGCAAGGTTCGCAACGGGATTGGCGAAAAGAAGAGCCTCGGGATTAATGACGAGGGCCAGGATTTCGTTGTTCCAGGTAGGCACTATCTCTGTCAGCATTGCTACGTCGAATTGGCGTTCAGCTATGCAAGGAATGTCGTAGAAGAATCCCAGAATGCTGAATGCTGGGAACATGTAATAGTGCATTTGCTGGAAGGTTTTGGCTTGCCCATCGTTTCGGAAGTGGGAGCCCCCAAGTTTTCCACCGGTATTCATGAGTTTCACGCCAAGAGGCATGATGCAGTAAGGGTCTGACACTGTGTCGATTATCCGGGCGGGCTCCCACATTGAGATACCCAATCCATACCGATTTATCGCGCCGGTGTTACAGCTACAAACAGTGTCAGGCGTGTCTGCACCAGGATCCGGCATGCCGCTGTCCCCCTTACCAATGGACAGGCCGCCGATCCGAATTGGGAAAATGCATTGCCAGGAAATGTCTGAAATGGGGTTGATAACCCCGCTATCGCATTTGGAGGCATGGGCGGTTGGGATCGTAAAGAGCCCAACCAAAGCGCAGATCTTCAGGAGTAGCAGTAGTTTCATTGGTGGCCAGACCCGATTTGTTCAGTAATCAAAGTCTAGCCTAGTTATATATGAATGTATATAAAATTATAGCCTTCTCTGGTGCTCCTCAATGCGAAGCGTTGGGCCTTCTTGGGTCACGATAGCGGGTACTGATTGCAGAGCCATTCGATCGCGAACTTCTTCGGTAAGGATGAAAACGGGACGTTCGAGCTCGACTGCTATTTCCCGGTAGTCGCCGCTGGTGATCATCACCATATCCGTTGTATTGAGGTTTTTTTTTGCCCAGGGCACGTCTTGTTCGGCAATAAATACCAATCGTTGTGGAAGCCGGACATGTTCTAAGGGGTTGAAGCGGTATCCTTTGGGGTAGATAACCGCACCAGTTTGATCCTTTACGTCAAATTCTGCCGTGTACCAGGGAATGTGGTAGCGACTGCGATTCTCTTTTGCGCCGGGCAGGGGTACCGGTTGGGCTGCTGTGTTGCGCTCGACCCCGTCAGACATCACTTTTTGCCAATCAATCTGGCTAACGCGAGACTGAATCTCCTGCAATGCATCGGGTTCCGCGATGTCGTATACCCGGCCTATCACATGGCTTTCGGCCGCCAATAATGGCATGGCGAGCAAACTACTGAGCGCTATTAAAAAAGTCCGTAATCCCATCATTCACCTTATCCGTCATTTGTGCTTGAGTGTCCGGTACCAGGTCGCCGTAGTACTCAGAAAAGTCTATCTTTGAAAAATCGATGGATTGGAACTCCTCCGGCGTCAAACCACGGCAATCGGGATTTTCGGGAGAACCGAAGCCGCCGATAGTATTGAGCTGAGATCGGCCCTGTTGATGGATGATGCGAGCCATTTTGCTATTGAAGCAGCAGTAGGATTTTGATTTCTGAACACAGCCAACAAACTCCCATTTCTCTCGGCAGTATTCGCCGATTTCGTAGCAAAACCCGGAGCCGTTGAGAACGCCTGTTTCGGTGCTGGTCTGATCACAGGACTGAGTGAAGTAATCAACAACAGCGCCTGCCATGGCCACAGGGTTCATAACCGCACCGTAGTCGCCCATGACGTCAGTCGCTTTGTTAGCGGCAAGGTTGCTGGCTACCAGTGTTGGTGCGCCGGCGGCAAGTGCGGCTTCATACTCGGATTTGCCCTGTGTCAGAGCGTCAAATAGCTGTGTAATCGCCTGGGTGGGGCTGCCTGAGTCGCCTGTATCGTCGGCAAGAACCTTTCCTGTATTTTTGCAGCAGTTTTGAAAGGCGGTCGACACTCCAGCCTTATCGCATCTCATAGAACGGCCACTAAATATGAGCATTTGACCAAGGCAGGTGCCGTCAGAGGCGCGAGCGCCATCATCCTGGAACATGTCGGTGTTGATGTCTTCCGTAACCGGTGGCTGCGAGTCAAGATCGACACAAGTGTTCGGGCTGCATTGCTGGGTACCGGAACTGTTTTCCATGCAGCTGTAACCGCCTCCTAACGGGCACCCATATTCGGTTGTCAGGGAACACGTTTCTTGTGTGGTAGCAAACTCGAAACTTCCAGAAACCTGATAGCCACCAACGACCAAGCCGGAGTTGTCTTCCAGCCTCACGATACCCTGTAGGTTGTTAGAGCAACTGGGCGCTTGGACCACAACGCGATTCACATTAGTTGACGGAGATTGCGTAAAAGAAGGGGCATCCCAGATCTGGGCCAAGGAGAATGCGACAGGATGCCCATTGGTGCAGATCGCGTCATAGTCCAGTGTTGGCACAGATCCAGCAACGCCGCTTTGAGCAGTACTGAAGGTGCCTGCGACCAGATCGAAGGAGACCTCCGTATTGCCCGGTCCCAGTCGGGAAAAATTCACGGAGAAGTTGAGGGGCATGGCGCTCCCGGGCTCACAGGCCATTACCTGATTACTGGTGCAGCTAACCGCAGAAACGGGGCAAAGCTGGCCTCCGGTTGGAGACTCGAAGCAAGTTCCGGTTTCTCCCCATGCGGATATTTCTCCGTCGCCGTTGATGTCCTGTCCACATGCCCAATTAGCCGCCCAAGAGGGCTGAACGGTAGCCAAGAACAGACCAAGAATTACAGCGGAGCCTTTGCGCCAGTTGTGCATATCGTGTCCCTCGATGCTTGGCGGATGGCTTGAACGGTGGCGGCAGCGTCACCGAATTCATTTAGGCAGTCGCAGGCTTCGACAATGGTTTCTCCCGCCTCTAAAGGACAAACATTGCTGCTGCATTCTCTATAGAAATAATCGTAGGTATCCGGGTCGGTGCGGTTTTCCAGTACCACGCCGGATTGAGTGGCGTCGGTTGCTCGCCGTGGCTTGCGTGTCTTACAGGCCTGGGTGCAGGCTGGTACTGCGACCTCGGACAGGGTGGTCAAGGATCCTGTTGGTGTGGTGATAGAGCCGTTCGATTGTTTTAGATAGTCTTCATAGCCGGTACCGGTGGTAGTGGTTTGCACATGGTCGGCGCGAGCCAGAGCGTCATCAAAGTTGTAGGTGGTGTTGGTCTCGCAAAGATAGGTGCGCTTCTTTTCCCACCAATCCCGGGTAACCGGAATGTTGCAGTAACTTCCGGTGATCGGCTGCACGGTTGGTAAGGGGGTGAGGCTAGTAGGTACGTAATTGGTCATAGTTGTTACGCCGTCTACATCCTCTTCCTTCAGGACACAGGACGTATCGTTTCGATAGGCGTTGCAGCCATCGTATATGGCATCACTTGAAAGGGTGCATTCGACTTTCTGGGTTTTGAAGCGGAAGCGGCCACCAAGCCAGTATTTGGCATTGCCGCCGCTTGTGGTGTCTTGGATCTGGACGCGGCCAACCAGGTTGTTGGCACAACTTGGCTCCTGAAGTACGCGGAAATGCACTGTGGTATCGTAATTCCCCCACATCCCGGTGGCTCCGGTCCATTGATGAAAGCTGGAGGCGGCGACAGACAGGCCATTGCCACAGATCTCACCGTGGTCAAGGGTAGGAACGATCGCCTGGACGTTACCACCATCTGTTGGACTTACTTTCCGCCAGGAGCCGTCTTTAAAGTCGAACTCGATGGTCAGGTAGACGCGTCCCTGAGCAGCTATGCGAACGTCCACAAACTGGTCTGTGACATTTTCGGCCACCGTAATCGTACGACGCATAACGCATTGCTTGATGTCTCCTGCATTGGCATTTGCGGCAGGAGAATTGGTTATCAGATCGTACGTGGGATCACTGCTGGTGGCAGCGAACGCATCGCTGGAAAGCTGACCTGGATTGCCTTTATAGGCTTTTAGGAGTGGAGAACCTGTTGCACAGTCGCCGGCCTTTTGAGCGTAAAATTTGATCATCGGGCCACTCACGCCAACTTCAGAAATCGTTAAATATTCAGACTGCGCGGTAAGCGAGCCCGTGGCCCCACCACCCAGATCAGAAAGAATTTTTTCCAGATTTCCCATGACCAAGCCCGACCCACAGGAATTGTTAATGCAATAGCAGCCGCCCAGGGATTCGAGGTCGGTTGGTGCCAGGCTGAGCTCTCCGGCGGCGCTCGGGGTCCATGCCAATGCAGAGCAGTTGTTCCACGTGCCCGCGTCACAGGAAATTGCACCGTTCGCACAGACACCGGAGATCGGCAAAGAGGGGGCGTAAATATGATCAACGACGCCATCTAGGTTGGTATCCTGGGATGCTTGCAGGGTAGTGATATCGCCCGAGGCTGAGGGTGCAATAAACATCTCCAGGAATTGCTGGCTGGAGTTGCAGCCCAGTTTTGCTGAGAACTGAGTGCCATCAAAGGTTTTCATGGCGTCGTCGGACATCAGTGGTGCTGTTAGGTTTTCCTTGATCGCATCGGCCGAGCCATAATTGGCCATCGCACCCTGGACAGTAGACTCCGCAGTTGCAACCGAGGCGGGGTCCGCCTGAAGGGTGCAGGGGAGCAGTGCAACAAGGATCGTGATGAAATACCTCAAATCGGCACCCCTGATAGCTTGGATATGGCCTCAACAGGCGGTATGCCCTGTTTGATCAGGGCATTGAAAGCAGCTACATCTTCGTGGCTGGAGGTGGCCACCCAATGGTTCCATGGATCAACTGCAAGGCGCCCCACGCCTTTCCCCAGAGGCGTTTCGAAAAAGATTTCGGAGTATTTAGGCTTATTGGCGCGGATAGAGGTCAGCAGGTCGACGGCAAGGCCCTGGTAGTCCAGAACGCCTTGATCCACTGCTTTTTTGTAGTCCTCACATTCGAGGAAAAACTTGAACGCTGCGTTGTTCTTGATGACGGTACCGACCGGGCCGAACTTCAGAAGATCGAGGGGGGATTGGGTGACAATTCCAAACGAGCCGCCGTATTTTCGGGCCCGCCGGTACCCCTCTTCAATCAGGGCTCCCAAGCGATTCCCTGTGCCGGAGGTGTCCGAGAAATACTGCCACGCTTCTTCGAATAGAATGAACCTTTCCTGAGAGCGGTCTGACAAGTAAAGGTCCTGTGTCACGGAGTTCATCACCTGCATGATGACAACGTTGAACAGCTCCTTCTGAGAGTTGAGTTTTTCCAGCTCCAGCACGACAAAATCATCATTCGCAATGTTGAAGGTGCTTTTGCCATTGAAGTATTGCCCGAAGTTACCTTTGGAAGTGAAGTCATATAGGTTGAACGCGAGCTCGTGTGCCTTGTCGATCGCCCCGGAAAACTCCGGCTTATCGACGGCATCTTCCGGATAGCGGCGCAGGTACCGTTGAACTGTATCAATGCCGTTTTCAACATCGCCAGTCTCAGCTGCCCATCTCACGGCCTCTTTGATCAGGGTCCATTCTGTCTCGTGTAGCGGCTGACGGGAGGCAGAGTAGGCCATTTCCGCGATGATGTTGGCCGTGGCCACCAGGTCAGAAGCCAAATCATCCGCGTCCTTGGATTGGGAAGTAAAAGGGTTGATTACCACCCTTTCTTTTCCAAAATCCATGAATCGGCCTCCCACCGTGCGCGCGAGTTTTTCGAACGAATAGCCAATATCAACCACTCGAACCAGGGAGCCGGCTGAGTAGTAGTTAGAGCAGATGTTGTTGAGGCTGTATGACTTCCCGGCGCCAGAACCCGCCGCAATCAGAAAGTTATGATTGTGGGCCCGTTTGTCATACACATCGATTCCAACCGCCTGCCCTTTTCTTCCTACAAAGGCCAAAACAGGCCGCGAAGCCCCCTGAAAGTCACCTTGAACGGGAAGGAACCGAGCTACCGTCGATTGGGGGGCATAGAAATGGCGGTCGAGGAGTTGGATGTTCTTATCAATATCGTAAAGTCCGAATGGCAATGACGCGATCAACATCGGCTTTTCGAGCGTGGACTCCTCCTGCATCTGAAATTCCTTCGATTCCCATATCCGCCGGGCCCGCGACACGTTATCGATGGTGTCCTCCTCCGTGTCACCAAACACAACCAGGCTCGGGATAATGGTCATGAAGCGCTCTTGTTCGAGTTGATCCAAGGCCCAAGAGAACTCTTCGGTGCGGCGCTGAATTGCTTTGGCAAAGGATCCGGTGGCCTTCTGAGCCATGGTTGCGGAGGCCTTTTGGTGAATGCTCGTTTTGATGTCCTCGTAGACGATATTGAGTGACAAAAGAAAGGGGGAGGTTATTTGGTCATTGTCTTCAGAAGGCCCCATTACCCCACCAATGAGCGTGTTTGAGGTGAATGCATCGATGGTTTTAGCATTAACCTTGGGGGTCAGGACTCGACCGTAACGACGACCCAATTCAAAAGGTCCGTTATGGCCATGGAATTCGATTTTCGTTTCAGCATTGATGATCTGTTTGCGAAGCGGGATCAAGCTGTCACAGCGCCCATTTGGTGGCGCATACGGGTCGTTGAAGAACTGGCGAGCCCAAGCAACAAGGTCGCCCTGGCCCCATCGGCGAGGGGCCAAATGTGCCCCCTGCAATGTCTCTTCGGCAATCGAAATTACGTCATCGGGCAAAGGTTCTTTTGTTTTTATGCAGAGAAAACCCCGGAAGTTCCTGACCGGGATGCCGTGGAAGGCCTTTACTCCCTTGGTACCTTCTTTCAGAAATTTTGCGTACTCCTGAACACTTTTCTGGCTCAGCGGATCCTTGCGTGTTTTCGTGTTTTTGTAGTCTTCGAGGAAGCCATCAATATTATGGTCCGGGTACAGGATGAATTGCATGATGGTCCGATTCGGCCAAGCAATCGATAGAAACGTCTCAAGTTGCTTAAGGTCGCGACCTCCCAGGAAGGTCAGAGGGGTTATCTCCCAAATGTAACCGTGCCTGTTATCCAGCGTCTGGAAAGCCTGACGATCCTGGTCAAAAGATACCCACGGGAGATAATCGGACATTTTCACCCGCACCAGCTCAGACTCCAGGTCTTTGTGGGTGACGCCTCCACCGTCACCGAGGATGATCCGGCGCATTTTGGCGAGAGGTCCCAATGGCTTCTCAAGAGCTGTCATTCCTTGTTCTCCCGGACGCTGTCAATTAGGGACTCCGTTAGCTCAGGTTTCCGGTAGAGGTATTGCCCCATCACGAAACGCGGCTCATCAACAATTGAGTAAATGAAGCGCGGCATGTAGAGCCGATTCTTCTTCAACTCACTGGAATAGGGCAGGATCATGGTGCGTACAGCCCTTGGAGGTTTAATCATGGGCGTCCGAGGCTGGGCCACCAATGAGCCTAGCTGGTCATAAACCGCATCACGGTAACCGCTGTATGCAGATGGTTCGGGGGCTATGACTTGGACGGCAGTTTCTGGGGTCTTAGTTGTTTGGCGGGCGCCAATCGGCTGCTCTTTGACTCGAGAGGAGCCACTAACGGCCCGCTCATCCCGGGCCTGACGATTGCGTTCCGAGGCCTTTTGCATGTGGGGGTACTGTTCAACACCCGTTACTGCCTCTTCGTAGGCGCTTTCGACGTTGATGCACTTGCCGTAGTTGTCTTCAAGCTGGCACGAAAACTCGTTCTCATAAGGCACCAAGGAGCAACCGGAGACCATTAGTGTAACGATGCAGAGGTTCAGTTTTTTCATTTAGTTCTCCCTAATTTCCAGTGATACGCCCTTCTGAATGACCACCGTGAGCTTTTTGGCGGCACCAACTTCAATGACGGGAGTGGTTTGTTTCGCGAGGTCCAGAAACAGCTTTTGGACTGCTTGGGCCCCAGACTTCAGGCCTTGTCCGCCTGCCGACTGCAACATGCTGTCAGTATCGATTACCTGAGTTGTTCCGAGCGGGGATGTTGAGGTGGTAGAGGCTGCGGCCGATATGCCGTTACCGGCGCCCTCAAAAAGTCCAGCAACAATAGTGCGTGCGACGTGGGCACCCATCTTCGTGACAACTATCCCTGTCAGCCCGCGTTTTCCGTCTGCATCGGCGACAAAGCCCTGAACTGGCTGGTCGATAACGGCATCGCCATTGAGCGACATGCAAGACAGGCTTACGAGTTGAAGGTTGACCCGTTCTTGCGCCAGGTTGCCAGTAGCGTTGGCGACCACGAAGCAGCCTTTAAGGTTGGCTTTCACAGAGTTGGGGAGAACGGCCGGAGCCTGGACCCGAAGGATAACCGGCTCCGGATTTGCATCACCTAGTTCCGAGGTAAGGGCATTCAATCCCGTCAGAAGAATTGCAGGCATGAACGACGGGGGCATGTAGATCGAAGGCTTTTTTTTTGCCGTGGTTTCTGGCGACAGCTCAGCACCTGGAGCCCTTGAAATACCGCCCATCACTTTGGCTTGAACTGGAACAGTATCAAGCGCTGCCATTTCTTCGAACTGCGGGGTATATCCCGAGGGTGGTGGTGGGTAGCTTATTTCCGCGTCATCTACTTCAGCCAACGGGTTCACTGGCTCCGGCTCTGATTCCGCCGGAACTGATTTCTGACCTTTCTCCAGGGCAGCGAGAACGGAGTCGTATTGTCTCTGCCTTCGCTCCATTTCAGCCAAAGTCTCGCCAACCTGTTTCAAGTCTCGATCAACTTTTGCCCTGATATCATCCTCAAGAAGATCAGAGCCCAGGGAAAGGTCGGTAGTGTCGACTTCCTTCACCGGTTCTTTTTCATCTTGGCCAGAGGCGTAGTAGACAACGAGAAGCAGGGAGAGAAATCCTGCGATTAAGCCGTACTTACGATACTTGAGTTTGTTGTCAGCAGTCAGGCTACTCCACCAGTTCCCCATTAGAATCCCTCCTTACTGATCACAAAGAGACGACCAATTTGCCCGGGCTCCAGGCGCAGGGGATCCATGGTCACGGCGAAGATCGAGTCATCGATCTGTGTTGCCAGAAAATCAGTTTCCTCGAAAGTTGTGCCAGACTGGGTTTTCACCAAGAATTCCTTGAGTGTAAGGCCCATACCTTCCACCCGAATCGAACGGCGCAGCGAAAGCTTTGTGCCAGGTTTCGAGGGTGTTTTGTCGGCGTGCCAACGGTCTTGCGGTTCGTCTGTTACCGTAAAAGACTCGGGTATGTCATCACGGAGAGCTGCCAGCGTCAGGAAAATCGCACGCTCTTCGTCGGGCAACGGTGAAAGGAGCTTTTGATTCTCTTCGATCCGGACCTTCGCGCCAGTTGATAGGCGGATAGTCTGTCCGCTGATGTCTTTCGGGGTGACCATCAGCGTGTAAATGTCACCGGCGCAAACAATATAGAATTCGCTCCGGGCGGTGACGTAATCCATGCTTTGCCCGTTATCGTTGATCAGGAACTTCACGAAACTGTTGTTTCCAGAGTTTTCAACGACAATGCCCTTCTCCTGGGAGAAAAAAGCGTCATTGATCGCCCCATCAACGCAGGTCACACGGTTGATGTCACGGTTGGACATTTCAATCGGTGTCACCACATCTGGCCGAACCGTTTGCGTGTGCGCGAAGGTTGGCATGATGGCGGTCGCCATGGCCAAGCCAATAAATAGGTTACGCATCGTCGGAAACCTCCTTGATTCCTTGCAGCCAGAACCGCCCTTGCGTTATGGCGTATGTGATTTCGTATGTGACATTCTCAGTCCTGGTAACTGAGTCCCCGACGATCCTTCGTTTCGTCGTAGCTATCCGCAGGGTGTTTTCTCCGATCTTTTTTATGTCCCGGTTTCCTTTCCAATTCACGACATAAGACACCGTGGGGTATTTCTCGATACCGGTGGCCAGTTTGGTAAACAGATCCCGGTACTCTGAATACTTGTCGGGGTGGACAAGCACTAATAATTCGTTGAGTTGACGCCGCGCGCTTGCAGCGGAAAGGTTGCCGGCCATGTGCACGATGTAACGGGCCATTGAGCGCAAATAATCATCAGAGGCTGTGGAGCCGGAAATCACGAAATCCCCCTGACCACCAATCGGCACGATATGGGTTTGCTGTTTTTCAAGTGCCCCATGGATGGAGAAGGCCTGGAAGGCAGAGAAAAGCACCATGCAAATGAAACCGAGCTTGAGCAACCGGTTTTCCGCGAACACGTTGCTGCTGTCCTGGACAAAGAGATTGGAAAAGAGGCTTTTCATACAGTCACTCGTTGAATTTGGTTGCTGTTGGGAGGGGGTAGCCCTTCAGCTCAAAAAATCCGTTGGCATAGGCGAGGTGACCGAACCAACCACGGGCTTGCCTGCGTTTCATTGGAATAAGGAGGGCCGGACCGAGGAACAGGGTTATGTAGGCGACACCTCCGAAGATTGTTGCACCTAGATAAAAAATCACGATGATCGCCATCTCATGCGCGTCAAACCACAAAACCTGAAGCGGCTGATGAAGGTAGATCGGTAATCTTGACTGGTCCACGACGGCCCTCCTTTACCTATCGTTTCTTAGAGCACCATGCCCAGAGAGGTGGTGATGCTGTCCGCCTTGATCATGGCGGTACCACCGAGCACACCACCGGCAGCCAGCATCCAGTTCTTGGTGATCTGGACGGCTGACAGAACGATTGCTGCCAGGCCGCCCACAAAGCCGACCGGCCCTTTCAGCATGTCGTTTACCGCTACGTCGTAAAGATCGTAGGCGAATGTGCCGGCCGCGGGTGCTGTGATCGCGCTTGCAGACATTGACCCCAATACAAGCAGCGGAACAGCAGCTACGGGAGCCGCTTCACGGAACGACCCGAAACGCGCTTTGGCAATTGCGGACAGGCGCTGAAGTTCTGAGTGAGCGACTTCTGAGGCACTTTTCATTTGGTTCATTTCAAACTCTCCTTAGATTTACTAGCGAGGAAGTTAGCCACTACCTCTTTCCTGAAGCCCGTTACCGGGCTGCCATCAAGCACCAATGTTGGTGTGCCATTCACACGCCATTGGGTTGATACCGTGTCGTGTACTTCCAGTCTCTCCTCAGCTTCCGGACACCGCTCGGTTGCGCTGGCTCGCTTGAGGTACACATCGTCAAATGCCTTGGCCGGATCGGCAGAGCACAGAATGTGCTGTGCTTTGGCCGGGGCAGTGTTGGGGTGAATCCGCGTCATGAAGAAGATGACCCTCTTCACAGGCACCTCCGAGTTGCGGATAAATTCGTCATAGCGCAGGCAGTAAGGGCAATCGGGATCTGTGAATTCAATGATCGGAATGCCATCTTCTGGCCCGAGGATTAACGCTTGATCATAGGGGAGATCGTCAATCCGAAGCTGATTTGCGCGGGCCACCGCTTCCGCTGTCAGTGATCGACCATCACGCGAGTAGATTTCCCCGAAGATCAGGACATCATCCTCAGGCGCAAAATAGATAACCTGTGCTCCGTCCAGGGTCACTTCGTAAAGCCCTTCAATGGGCGCTTTGCGGAAATCTTGAATCTTGGAGTTAGTAAAGCTCTGTTGGAGCGATTTCAGCGCTTGCTCAGAAGTCATGGCGGAAGTGACGAATGGCATCAAGCAGAGAGCAACAAGTGCAGAGATGCGAGAAATGTTCTGGCGCATTAGCGGTCCTTTTTCTTAGCTGTGGTTTGTAGTTCACGGAGCAATCGGGGATCGATGTGGATGCCCTTGGCGATTTGCTCGACTTTCGGTTGTGGGAGGCGGTGATGATCAACGATGTGGAATCCGCCACGGTCGAAGACGATCGTGGACAGAGGGCTGGCCTTAGCTTGACCTGCGACGAGAGCTAGAATTGTGGCTGCTATATGAATATATGTACGCATATAAAATGAGCCTGCACCAGAGCCTTTGAACGTTCTGGAGAGTATAGGCTAAAAATTATATGAATGTATACATTTTTATATGTTTGTTTCGGTGTGTGCGGCAAGGTAGCGGACGAGGCTCGTGTAGATCACTCGATTTTCCGGGATGTTGTCTGACGAGGCTCGGGATTTGACCTGAGCAATGGTGCGGGTGGGGAGCCAGATAGACGTATACTGACCGGTGCGAGGTGAACAAAGGTAGTCCCAATCGGCCGAGGAAGAACCTTCAGTGAGGAACCAGTCGATTGCATCGCGATAGAGTTGCTTCAGGAAGATGCCCTGGTGGGCAGCGAACTCTTTTAAAGCGGTCCGGGTTTCGTGGCTGAGCTTTAGTTGTTTTAGGTGTTCGGTCGCGTCCACTTGGTGCTTCCTGTAAGTTTGCTGGCTCGCCGTCCCTGGTCCGCGACAACCAATTTAGAAAAGCAGTATACAATTTTATATGTTTTTGTCTATTTTTTTAGGCCGGACCTTCGCTCTTGCAGTAGTGCACAATCGCGGTATATACGACGCGATTCATGGGAACCTGGTCGCGCTCTGCCAGAGCTTTCGCCTTTTGGTGGACATCATCGGCAAGCCAGAGAGACTTGGCCTTGCCGTTCTTTGGGGATGCCAGGTATTGAAGGTCAGTGAATTTTCGAGCGTTGAGCAGGGCGGTTACTGCTTCGTCGTAGATGTCGTTCATAAAAGTGTTCTTCTGCACAGCCATCATTTTGATGGTTTTATGGAGGTCGTCGGACATCTTGACTTGCTGGAGCGTCCGTTCGGCTTTTACTGTCACGGGCATACCCTGTTGGATCGGTGAGTGTCTGCGGGTGGGCCTGAGCGAACCCGCGAGATCTAATTTTGTATGTTGCTATATTATCTTATGTTAGCTCACTCTTCCGCCGAAAGTTTCTTTATGTAATTTCCGGCCAAAAGGCTATTGTCGATCCGTTGTGTCGGCCACCAGCCAATATCACTTTTTAATCGGACCACTTCTGGATTACTGTCTCAAATACAGCCACGAGTTCTAAGTTTCAGTTATGTGCGGACGATTCGTCATTCATACTCCTCTGAGCGTCATCGCCAGAGACTATTTTGGGGTACAGGTTTCGGTGGGAGACACGCTCGCCAACTACAATGTGACCCCCGGGCAGCAGATTGCAGCCATTCGTATGGGCAGTGGTGGCGATGATGGTGAAGGGTTGATTTTTGACCGGTCATATTGGGGGTTCAGGCCGAAGGGCGCTGGAGAGGATGCGCCTTTAAGTATTAACGCTCGTGCTGAAACCGTGGCCAGTTCGCGTTACTTCTCCCATTCCTTTCTTAACCGCCGATGTTTGATCCCGGCCAATGGCTGGTATGAATGGCAAAAAACTGCCTCTGGGAAACAGCCTTTTTATGTTACGCCCAGAGAGGACGTGTCGGACCCTCTACTTTTCTTTGCAGGCATCTGGACGCCTACAGGGCAGGGGGTAAGCACCTGTTGCGCAATTATTACAGAACCGGCCGCCAAGGAATTCGATGAGGTCCACCACCGGCAGCCGGTGATACTGGATGCCCAGACCATCCAAAGCTGGATCAGTCCTGAGATTCAGGACCGCAACAGCATAAAGGCCCTTGTACGGAGACGGCCTATTGACCAGCTGACTTGGTTCCCGGTATCGACCGATGTTAATAAACCCACGAACAACAATGAAAGCCTTATCATCCCGGCTGATCGTTTCTGAGGGTATAAGCAATGTCAGGGTATTATGTTTTTGCCACTACTGAGAATAGGGTCAGGTGGTACAAGTACGATAGCAGCAAGATTGAACCTGGTGCGTTTGAGGTTGTGGATGTATTAGATTTGTCTGTTATTCCAACCTGTGTAGATAAACCTCACGCGAAGAAAGTGGCAAAGAAGCTGGGACTAAAAAGCTGGCGATACGTCAAGATTGGTTAAAAATGGCGCTGCGCCCAAAATCGGACCACTTATGACGTTGCCTGCTTATCCTTTGTGGACGCAGGGTTGGTCGTTAAGAGCTGATCCGGAGCTGCTGATAGCGTTATTTCGAATGCGGCACCCTTATGGCTTGGAACCAAACGGATCTGACCTCCCATTTGCGTAACCATCGTTTGGCAAATAGACAAGCCAATACCGAGCCCCGAGCTATCGGGGCCTGGGTTGAACGGCTCAAAGAGCGTTGGTATTAAGTGGCCGGGTAGTCCAGGTCCATTGTCCAAAATCTGAAGGCGGCTCACCGGGCCTCCCGGGCCGGTATCTCGACTGGCGATAATGCTGATCTGAGGATTTTGTGATTTGAAGCGATCAAAAGCGTCGAGGGAATTCCCTATCAGATTGCCGATGGTTTGGATCAGGGCATTCTTGTTTCCAAAGACCAACGTGTCATGCAGCCCTTCTTCTGTGATTGTTATCTTGGCTAGGCGCTCAGCATGGAGGGTTTTCGCTTGGGCGACGGCACGATGCAGCGGCACTGACTCCACGACAGGCGTATTCTCAGGGGTCAAGAAGTCTTTGAGATCCCCAACAAGATTGCCGATTCGTTCGAGGCCGATTTGAGCCTCTTCCAAAGCTTCGTTCCGGATATCTAGATTTTTGTGTTTACTCGCAATCCTCACGGCGCTTAAAGCCACATTGAGGGGGTTGCCAATCTCGTGGATCAGAGCTCCTGATAAATGCGATATCGATCGCCACCTCTCGGATTGAATCAGTTGCGCTTCTGATCGGCGTAGATCATCCATTGCGCGGCTCAGTTCCTGGTTTCGTTCGCTAAGGGCTTTTTCCAGATCAGACCGCCGTACCAGATTACTCACGCGGGCTTTGAGCTCTACCCAGCTGAAAGGCTTGGCAATAAATTCGTCAATGCCCAGATCTAAGGCATCCTGCTTGAGCGTGTCCCTGGCATTAGCGGTAATCAATAGAATTGGAATTGTAGATGTCGCTGGGTCCTGCTTAAGCTTTCGAGCGACTTCCAAGCCATCTTTCCCCGGGAGCATGTGGTCGAGGAGGATGGCGTGCGGAAGATGGGATGCTATGTGTTCATCGGCTGTAGACCCTTCGTTCAGCCACACCAGGTCATAGTCGGCTTTCAGCGCATCCAGCATCATCGAAGCAATGTCGGGCTCATCCTCTACAAGAATGATCAACGGTTTTCCCGGTGATCGATAGGCTTTACCGGTGGTTTCTGGAGCCGAGCATGTATCAAAATTGAGCAGGTAATCGCTTTCGGCCTCCCTACGAAGGTCCTTATTCTCCGTTGGCTGTTGGGCAGGGGCGCCGGCTTGATTTTCTGTCAAGGGAAGCCGAAGAGTAAATGTGGCGCCGTCGCCAGGCTGGCTAAGCACGGAAACGGTGCCCAAGTGGGCCTCTACAATTTCCTTTACCAGGGCAAGCCCTATGCCTGTGCCTTGGGACTGTCTGGAAGTTGAACCGTCGGCCTGCCGATATCGCTGGAAAATAATCTCGTGGTGCTCAGTGCCAATTCCTACGCCATTATCCTCAACTCTCAGGACGGCCTGGTCATTCTCTACGAAGAGTTCAACGTTTATTCGGCCATCGTCTGGGTCGGTAAATTTGTAGGCGTTCTGGATCAGGTTGAAGCAAACTCGTTCTAACTGACTTTCGTTGCCTTCCACCCAGACAGGATATGAGGGCCAACTGGTCGATAATTGACGGTGGTTGTCGCGGCCAAAAAGCGGTGCAAGCTGATCGGTACAAACCTTGAGAACCTCAGCTAGATCGAGGCGGGTGTAGCTTACGGTTGTTTGGGAGGTATTTTCTAACACCATTAGTTCGAGTAGGTCATTGACCAGCTTGGTCAGCCGCCCTCCATTGCGAACGATTTGTTCCACGACTTTCCTTGCGGGTGCGGGGAGTAGGTTCGCCTGCTGCTCCAAAAGGTGTTTGGCCGGGCCTACAATGACGGCCACGGGTGTTCGCAATTCATGGGAAACGTTAGCAATAAACTCTGATTTTCTGCGGTCCATTTCCTGGAGCGCTTCGTTGGATTTCTGTAGCTGCATTTCTTGTGCGTAGGAATAGAAACGAACCCGATAAGAAAAGTAGGCTGCAAGAATCGCAATCACGCCGGTGAGGAAAATGAAGTAACCGTTGTTTATAACAATCCGCCAAGCATCGTCGGGAATGCCCGCCAAAACGCTGACGAATAGATAGGCCATCACCGAAAACGTGGTGTAAAAAACCGCCTCTCGAAAGGTCAGACCCATGATGAAACCAATACCGATCATCACCAGGTTGATACCCGCATAGTAGGGTGAGACGGCTCCCTCAGTGACATAAATAATCACACACACCGTGGCGATGACTGATCCAGTAAAGATGGCAGTAATTCTGAAGAGGTGAGGGCGCATCGAGGGGAGGGTTGTTAGACCGAACATCAAAGCGAGGAACCCGACCTCGAAAAGCCGGAGGGCTGTAAATTGCGCGAAATGATCAGGGTAAACAATGTAGTCGAGCGGGATGCCCAGTGTCACGATGACAATGCTCACTAGGCATCCGATCTGGTTCAGATACGCCCGATCCGCCCAGTTTTTTTCACGAAATCCTGCGCGATATTCATCCAGATGTCCAAGATCTCGAAAGGCAGGACTGAATCGTCCGAGCTTAGCGTGCAGTTTCTTCAACATCGGCCTTGCTCGATACTCGATCCATAAAAGACGTCATGGCTGCGTGATACAGAGGCCAGTTCTCAAACATTGGCAAGTGGCCTGATCTGTCGATCAGAGTCATTTTGCTATTGGTGAGGGACGCATGGAGGGCTTCAGTATTGGGGATAGGAACGTAGGGGTCCTGGTGGCCCGACATAACAAGCACTGGAGCTGTAACCTTTGGCATATAGGGTCTCAGGTCAAGACTTGCCAAGTCGCGGAAGTAACTTGCCATCGAAAGACCGGATATGGCCTTCAACGCGGGGAAATAGTAGCTAACGTAATGGTTGGCATCGGTGTCCTCGAAAAACCGATCTGGCTCAGCGACAACATCCCGCATGAAGATCTTATGGACTCCCAAAGAGACCGCATTAACTTTCAGGCCGAGAGCAATTAATGAGCGTCCTGGGAGACCAAATTTAGCCAGCCGTTGGAACGCTGCGTAGATCCCTCCTTCTTCTTTTCCCGACAAAGATCCGCCGATAGAAACGACACCCTCTACTTTTTCAGGGCGGGCTGCCGCTGCCAGCAAAGCCGCATGTGCTCCGGTAGAATGCCCCACCAGAACGCACCTACGTTGACCAATGAGAGCTTCGATCTGGGAGAACACTGCCTCCACCAGTCGACCTGGAGTAATCTGTTCTCCCGATTTCAGGGCTGGTGCGGGATAGTGTCCCGGTAGCGCAATAGAGTAAACCGGACGGTCTCCAAAAACACTAAGATGCTTGGGATACCAGAAGTAGATTGAACAGAGCAGACCATGAATCAATACGACCGGCGTGCCTGGTGCTTGCTCGTTGAACGCCAGGCAGGTTAATCCATCTACATTCACTGTTCGCGGGATGCCATGATTGGCAAACGCATGATTCATGACCGAGATTCCTTTCACTAAACGATCCTAGATGGCCATACTACCGCTTGTAGATAGCCAAGGTCGTGCTCAAGGGCAGATTTTTGGACACGGATCACCTTTTCACATATCGCGTTAATGCACACTTAAGAGCACTCGAAGTATTTGGCACTGAGGCCACCTTATTCTTGCAAGGATTAGCATGACCGACTGGAAAACCCGCATTGTGTTTGCGGGGCCTGATGGACAATTCCCTGCTCCGGAGCTCTCCGGACTCGGCGATGTTATTCACATCTCTTTCGCGGAGACGCGCCTGCCGACTTACGATCTTTTAGTCTTGGTCGATCCGCCGCTTGACTGGCTGGAGCGCATTCACCTTGAAAGGGTTACAGGTACGATCTCACTATTGGCGATGTCTTCGCCAACTGCCCAGCATATCCGGGTTGGCCTAAATCGCCTCGGCGTGGACGTAATCTGTGATATTGACGCGATTTACATCGAAGTGGAGCGGCTGCGAAGTCAGCTTTGGACTGCCAGGGCCAAGCAGGCCATATTGTCGCTGGAGCAAGAAAGCCAATGACGCCAACTCGAGTTGGACTGATCGACGATGAAACTCAGGCGCTGAAAATGTTTCAGTGGGAGTTCGGTGAACAGTTCGAGGTTTATACGTTTATCCGTGGTGAGGACGCCTTGGCCGCGCTTGCTGACGGTCTTGTAATTGATGTCCTTATTTCAGACCAGCGAATGCCGAAAATGCCAGGGGATTCGGTTTTAGTAGCGATTCGTCAACGATTTCCGGACATCCAATTATTGATTACAACGGCCTTCGCAGACGTTGAGCCCCTGCGGCGATGCGTAAACGAAGCGGGTGTTTATGGTTACATTGAGAAGCCATGGAAGCCCGACTTGATCGTAAAAATGGTCGAAGAGGCGCGGGCAAAGCAACTTCAGAAGGAATTGGAAAACGCTCGCACTCAAGCGCATATCAAAGCCTGGGAGGAAAAGACTCGCGGACGACGTATTGGAGATATCCGGTCAATTTGTAATGTCTTGGAGCTTCCGGAGACCGTTGCTGACAAGTACCTCGATGTGGTTACCAAGGTTGCATCCACGCACACATCCCACTGGACAGACGTTGGGTTGCTGTCGGAATCCGATGATGACCGCATTGCCTTGGATTTTCTGCGAGCTTGCCAATTGATTTGCGCTGAGGAGCCCCGCCACTCGAATGCTCGCCACACAGACAGCATTCCACTGGTCCGCTCCATGGAGCTCATAACTCGGTGCAGTGGCCCGCCTGGCCCGTCATTCGATGTTACGAAAGAGGAAGGCCGGCTGACTGTAAACTTTGATGCCTGTGGCGCATTTGGAGATTCGTATTTAGACCCTCTATCTGCCAGGGATCAGGAAACGCTTTTCCGGAATGCACTCTTGCTTTTGGCGTTGGCGGAAATGGAAAGGGTTGGGTGGAGCCTGACGGTGGATCCAAGGGAGGATCGCCTTATGGGCTCTGTGACATTCCCAACGTAGTGGGTAGTAAGGAGTGCGGTATGGATACCGATATTCTGGTGATACACCAGCACCGGTTAATCTTGGATATGTTAGAGCTTGGTTTACAAAACCAACTGCCTGATCTGGAGGTGGAGACTCAGCTGACAGTGCTGGGATCCGATCAGATTAAGCTGAAGCCCAAGATTATCATTATAGAAGTAGAACAATTGAGTCGGGTCGCATTCAGGAACCTGGAGCCATTACGTAAACGGTATCCAGGCACTCGAATTGTGGTGTTGGGCTCTCATCCTCGGCCGCAGGTTCTTCTGGCTCGTGGCGTTCATACCTTCATTGACCTAAACCAGTCGCTTGATGGAATAACACAACGAGTTCGAGAGATAGTACAGGGTCGGGGAAGCGGGTTGATGGTCCGGCCAACTGAGGACGGTCAGCCAAACTCTGTCTTTGATCGCCTATCGGAGCGGGAGCGGGAGGTTTTGCGAGGGTTGTGCGACGGCCTGAAATCGGTCGACATAGCCTCAAAACTAGAGATTAGTCCACAAACGGTGCACTCCTATGTCAGTCGGATCTGCGAGAAGCTTGAGGTCGAAACCCGGCAAGAAAGCGTCTTCTTGGCGATGAGGCACCAGGATGAGTTGCATGTATTGTAATTTTTACATTTGTCTTATTTTTCCTACAGACGCTTATTTTACCCGGACTTAAACTAGCACCTATATAATCTTATATAGGAATTTGGGGTATGGATACCGCAGTATTTCAGGGTTCAGAGTTTGTTTGTGTTCGCCAGAATGGACGGTTGAAGACAAATTTCCCGCAGCTCGTGTGGTTGGAGGCTTCATTGGCCTGGGATCGGTGCGCCAATGATGAAGACCTACTATCCTCCCTTGCAGTGAATATGCTTCAGCATCTGTTCCCTGGTAGCGAATGGCCTATGGCACAGGGTCAGTGTTCGCATTATGCGAAGCTTCTGTATCCGGCGTTTGTTGCTGAGATCCTATCCTCAATGCCCGAAAATGGCGGAAACCTACCAGTAGAAGTGGTTCGTGAATGGGCGTACGAGAGACTTTCCTGTAATCAGATTCCAGAATTGAATCAATGCGCTAGTTGATCAAGTGTAGCGGACTCGGCGACGTTCTTGCGCAGTGTTGCCTGTGCCGCTACACTACGATAGTCAGTCGTAGGGGTTCAGCCATGAAAAAATTTAAGCCAGAACATCCAGGTAAGTTTTTAGAGCGGGAATTAAAGCGATTCCAGCTGCCTAAAAAACCGACTGCTGAGAACCTTCAGATCGCTCGAACGACACTGTATCGCATCATCGATGGCGAGCTGGACGTTACGGTAGAGCTGGCTTTGAAGCTTGAGGCGGCCTTTGGATACCCGGCCGATCACTGGTTGAGCCTGCAACTCGAATACGACCTATGGAAAGCCCGCAAGAGTGCCAACGTCACAGGCATTCGGCGGATGGTTCCCGAACAAATTCAAGCGGAGTTCGCCATGCTGTAATTAATCGGCATAAAAAAAGGCCCGTCTGGTAAACGGGCCTTTTTCGAAATATTTGGCACCAAGCTGCAACTTGAGTGCCGTAGAAGGTGGGCGCTACGCACACACAACTCCTCAACAGTTGTAAGTGTAGCGCGACCCACCCCTGTGTTCAACTTTTGGGGTCAAAAAATGGCGCTACAGTGGAGCCACGCCCCCTCGAAGGATCGAGGATCAGAGCGTGGCAAAGAAGAATAACAACGCCTCTAACAGTTCGTGGGTCTCGTGCCGCCGGCTCGGTCTACCAACTGGAAACCATACGTCTACATCCGGTCGTGTCCCTCGGGGTATCGATAACCTCCTGAAAGAATGGGAGGTTATGCATGGCTGAGCGGACAGCACGGACGTACACGCCCCCCTATCAATATCGAAATCAGCGATCTCCTCTTTCCCGTGTAATTGAGGAAATGCCATACCTGGCGCGCTGTTCGGACAACAAAACCGCTGGGTTGGTTCGGCCCAGGGAATTCGCGGTCAAACATCCCTACATCCAGGTAAACCGAGCTAACGTGGTTTCATGGCTGATCTTTGACCTTGATCATGCGAACGCCACAATCTGGCAAGACCAGGATCTGCCCCCTCCGAACCTGGTTGTGAGGAATCGTCGAAACGGTAAGGCTCATCTGTTCTACGCAATAGAGCCGGTTTTGACTGGAGAGAATGCTCGCGCCAAACCCATTGCTTTCATGAATGCGGTCTACGATGCCTTCCGAATGCGGCTGGATGCTGATGCGGCTTATAGCGGGCCCGTAGCGAAAACGCCTGGCCATCGGTGGTGGGAGACTACCGAATTCCATGACCACGTTTATGACCTTGCTGAACTTGCAGAACACGTAGAGCTGACTGTAAAGCCTTACTGGAGCAAGGAACCCAATTTAGATTCTGTCGCTCATTCTCGCCACTGTACCTTATTCGAAAAGCTACGTTTTTTTGCCTATTCCATTGTGGGGGAAGAGCGCGATAAAGGCTCCTATCAATCGTTTTGCCGGAAGCTTCGACAGTTTGCCAATCAGCAGAATTGTTTCAGTTTGCGAGGGCACAAGGAGAACCTTCGACAAAGCCAGGTGAGGGCAACTGTTAAAAGCGTGGGACGATGGACCTGGACGAGGTACACCGGCCGGTCCGACTGTCACCGAGGCGTCATGGCTCTCAATGGGGACCTCCCGCTTGATGAAAAGCAGCGGTTGGCCGCAAAACGGACGCACCAGGTTCGACGAACAGTTACGGAACGAACGATCAGGCAGGCTTGCGAAAAGTTAAAACGTGATGGCCAGCCATTGACGATGGTGGGAGTGGCAAAAGTTGCCGGGGTTTCACGGCAGACCATCGCTCGATATAGGCACGTTCTAAACGAATCGCCTCAACGCACTCAATCGGATGACTCAAAAGTACTCCATTTGCCGTTGCGGTCCCTGAAACCTGTGTTTGTTAGTTATGGTGTCTATCAGATATCTGCACTGCGTTTGAGGGTTGCCTTATTAGGGGATGAGGTTGGAATAGTGGACTGGTTGAATTGGGTTCGGCGCCAATTTGAGCCTGAACGTGGTTCGGGTTAGGGATGTTCGATGGTTAGTGCTTACGATGGTGGATCTTTTACAGACCTGTTATGGCGTGCTTTCGAAGTGCCGGCGTGGAGGAGTCAGAATGTAGTGTGGCTCGGATCGGCTTCAGTTTCGGTTACGGTTGACCTGGAGACAAACTTATATCCATGCCTCTTTCGTAGCTTTGATGCTTCACGGATGGTTGCTTTCACCTCTGAGATATCGCTACAACGAATGAGCTTGTAATTACCGTGTTTGCTGTTCCGGCTACCCCAGATACAAAGTACGGCGAGATCCCCGAATAAGTCCTTCTGAATTTTAATTCGGTAGTAGCGGGTAGGAGTTTGCCAGGTGAGTGCAGTCATCTTTTCAGGTGTCTATAAAGCGTAGTGCGGTCTACATCGAAGTGTTTGGCTACTGATGAAAGGCTCTCGCCTCCGTCAATTAGGATGCGGGCCTGCCTGACCTGGTCTTTTGTCAGTTTTGGTGGTCGGCCGCCTACTCTCCCTCGCTTTCTTGCAGCTTTTAGCCCGGCTTTTACTCGCTCTTGAACCAAGCGGCGTTCGAATTCTGAAAGCGCTCCAAAAATTTGAAATACCAGGTTGCCCGTGGCGGAGGTTGTATCAATAGGATCATGTAGCGATCGAACCCCGACACCGCGGGTTTTTAGGTCTTCGACAATCTCGATTAGATCCCGAAGCGATCGTGCAAGGCGGTCCAGTCTCCAAATAATAAGGGTGTCCCCTTCACGAAGGGCTTTCAAGCAGGCAATCAGTTCTGGACGATCTCTGGTCGATCCGCTGAACTTGTCTTGGTAGATCTGCTGACACCCTGACTCTTGAAGCTCATCAATCTGAAGTTCTGGATTTTGGTCAGTTGTACTGACTCGGGCATAGCCTATGAGCATGGTGCACCTTTAGCCACATGGTTTTTGCATCATATGTTTTGCAATAGGGTTTCGCAACATTTGATGGCGAATTTCCCGCGACTTCATAGGTTTTTTTCTGAGTGTTGCGAAAACAACTGTTTTTGCAACGTCATTGAGCAATAAGGTTTGAGTGAAGCTTGGTCGAGCTTCCAATTGACATCCGGTTTTGATTAGCCGATAGTGTAGGTACGGTGATTTGCCGTACGGTATGACATTTTAAGTTGCCAGCCAGTAAAACAGTAAAAACGGAAAACACTAAAACAGAGGGTTTGGTCGATTGGCCGGCCCGTTGAAAGAGGGATACCGCATGTCAAAGACAAGCGCGCGGCTGGATTTAAGAATTGATCCAGCGATCAAAGAATTGGCGGCGCGCGCTTCAGCTCTGACCGGGAGTCACAGTCTGTCGGAGTTTGTCATTCAAGCCATCCGAGAGAAGTCGGCTCGCGTGATCGAGGAAGCCGAAGTGTATCGGCTGAATAGTCAGTCGTTTGATGCTTTTGTAGCAGCCTGCGAGGCAGCTCCAGCGCCGAACGAGGCTTTGCTGAGCGCGAAACGTCGCCGTAACAAAAGGATAGAAAACGGTGACCTTGAGGTTGGAACCATTAGATAAGAAGTCCCATGACAGGAAATCGTTTGATTGTGGACTGGAACGGGTAAATGAGTTCCTTTGGCGCGAAGCACGCAATCAGATGGCCAAGAAAATTAATCGTACCTGGGTGTTGGTGGACGATGAGCCCGCCAATGTGTTGCCGGCTCCGATTGTGGGTTATTTCACCCTGACCAGCGCCACCGTGGTGCGTGACGAGCTACCAGATCAGGAGACCCGTAGTCGGTATCCTGCCTATCCCATTCCAGTGATCAAGCTGGCGTGGTTAGGTGTTGATAGCAGGCTACACAGCTCAGAGCGCCGACTCGGTGAAACGATTCTTCTTGAAGCTCTGGAAGAGGCATACCGGATTGTTCAGTACAGTGGCATGGGAATAGCGGTAGTAACGGATCCGCTTACCCAGGAAAGTGACCGCTTTTTTAGGCGTTACGGTTTCCTGCCAATGGGAAGGCAATTCGGAGAGCTACAGTCTCTCTACTTACCTATGGGCACAATTGGTCAGCTGATTGATCCTCCATCTTGAGGATGATACTGGCTTCAAATAGCTGTATCGGTGCTCTGATACGACTATTTCCATTTCCTCAGACTTAAGGGTTTACATTCGTATGAAAACGATTGGTGGCAGGCCGCGGTCATCATTTGTTCCTGGCTGTTCCAGCTGATCAACAGCCTTTACGAATACCGGTCCATCATCCTGACCACCAACAAGGACTTCACCAGTTGGGGCGAGTTCTTCCACGACGACAACGTGGTGGTGCCGATCATTGACCGGGTTATCCACCATTCACACATCTTTATGCTGGGAGGGGAAAGCTATCGACCGAAGCAGAAATCTACAAGCTAGACTATGAAAGGTGGGTCAATTTTATTGGCCAAAGGTGGGTCAAAATAAATGGCCATTGACATCTTAATGCATTCGAAAAGACACGGCCTGTTGACGAAAAGGGGCAGATCACTCGTGATCCCGACACAAAATTAAGATGTCCCGTTTCTTGAAATTCCTCCAGACTATGTTTTAAAGGCTATTATGGCTCAAGTCTCAGGTGTTTTTCATTGGGGGAGCCCGAGTGGTTTGGATGACGGGTTTAGGGCGACGTGTTGCCCGGCCTTTCGTTGTCCATCATGCCTAGCTGTAAAAATAAAAGTCGTTTTTTTTCCTCTGTTTCACGGCATACATGGCCATGTCTGCCCGCTCTACCAGCGTTTCCGCCCCAGCCCCGTCTTCAGGGTACATTGCAATCCCGATGCTGGTTCCGATAGAGACACAAAGGTCGGTGCCCTCAAGCTGAAAAGGGGTTTCGAGTGAGTTCAGAAGTTTGCGTGCGACCGTTGCGGCGTCCTTTTTTTCGTTAAGAGACGGCAACAGGACCGTAAATTCATCACCACCATGGCGGGCAAGGGTATCCCCCTCTCGCAGACAATGTGTCAGACCGGCGGCGACTTTTTGCAACAGCTGATCGCCAACCCCATGCCCGTATGTATCGTTTACCGCTTTGAAATCGTTCAGGTCGATAAAAAGCACGGCAAGCTTCTGCGCATTTCGGCTCGCCTGACTGACAGCCAAGGTAAGTCGGTCCATAAACAGGCTCCTATTCGGCAGCCCGGTCAGTGTATCGTGAGAAGCACGAAACTCCATCAATGCCAGTGTCCGTTTGTGCTCCGTGATGTCCCGCACAATGCCCAAAAAAGGGGGCCTCGCTGGAGGGGGCTTTGCATAAGTTAGCGCGGTGTTAGCCTTAAGCGGAGAGACAACTGTAATGTCACAGTCCAGGTAACCGATCCCTCCATGGTATGTTTTAAGCTTGATCTCTTGGGTTACTGACTCTCCCACCTCGTTCTTACCAAATAACAGTGGAAGCTTAGCGATGTCACCCTCATGAACGAGCCGAGAAAACGGTTGGCCAATCAGCTCCTCTGTCGGTAATCCCAAGAGACTCTCGGAGTGATGATTCAGATAGTTGATGCACTTGCGCTCATCCAGTGAAAAAACCAGATCCGGAAGATGATCAAGTGTGTGCTTAAAAAAATCGGCCGTTAGCGGGTTAGACCAGCCCGTAGCCGCCTGAGAGCGGGCCTGCCGTCGTTCTAAAACCGTGCCGCCGACAGCCCGAATTAATTCATCTACATCGTAGGGCTTTCTTAGATAATCGCAGGCACCCAGCTTGAATGCTTGCCTGACGATGCGATAGTCGGAATGCCCGCTGATAATGATGACCGGAGCGTCAACGCCCGTTTCTTTCAACCAAGCCATGATCTCTAAACCGCTCTTACCAGGCATGCGGATATCCAACAAAACCAGATCATAGGCATTCTCTCGTAATTGCTGGCAGACGGCGTCGCCATCCTTGGCCCCGTCGACCTCGAACCCCTTGTCACGCAATATCGAGCATAAACTGTTAAGCAACCGCGGCTCATCGTCACCAATGAGCAGCCTCCCCAAACACTCTGAAGTTTCGCCGGTGACGTGGGGAGTCATATCAACGTCATCACTGACGGGGTTTTCGCTGTAGTTTTGCAAGATTGACACCAGTACATTGGAGCAAGAGATTTGCTCCGTTGATCAACCCGATAATAATAAAGTGTACATTTTGACCTCACTAAAAAGCCTGAAGTCATCATATCCCGCTTTTGGCCGCATTGATGAAATGCAAGCGTTCATAAATTAGGTGTGAAGAAGGCTCCGATACAACCACGCACCCGATCTAAAGCGGAAAGTCAGTTTGAAGAGACGCACTAAGCGCTCACAAAACAGAAAAGGTACGAGCCTGGTTCGCCGCAAGGCCCCGCTATCACGTGCATTTCACGCCAACATCCGCATCGTGGGTCAACTTGGTGGAACGATTTTTCGGGCTGATTTCGGAGCGCTGGATCAAGCGCAACTCGCACCGCAGCACTCGCGAATTGGAAGCGTCCATTAAAGATTATCTGGCAAGATACAACGACAATCCCAAACCTTTTGTCTGGCGCAAAACGGCGGATCAAATCATTGAATCAATTGCTCGTCTATCCGATAAGCTTAATAATAAGACGAACTTTTGTTAAGGCACACTAGCTATCCATGGGCGGAATGGAATAGGTGCCGCTTGCCTGCGCGACCGGTTCGTTTTGCCCTTCCGAAAAGAGCCGAACATCAGCGACAACTAGGCGCTTACCAACCTTCAGAAGCTCAGCCTCCGCGATGAGCGCGCGATCGGCACTCGGAAGCCGCAAGAAGTTGATTTGGATGTTCGTGCTGTAGACTAACGGTACGATGCCGATCTCGTTCAGAATGGCAATGTAAGCGGCGACGTCGGCGACATGTACCAGTACCGGCCCAGCGACAGTTCCCCCAGGCCGCAGGTGAGCGAATTCGACTTCCTGGCGCACTCGTGCGCCGCGCGGCTTTAGTTTATCTACAAAGACACCGCTTTGTGGAAACTCCTCGGCAATAAAGCGTCGTATATCCTCGATCGGCTGCATAAGCTTCCTTTTATCAGCTAAGCCGTGATGGCCAAGTTGTGTTTGTTTAGGGGACCTGAATTTTCGCTTGACACGACTAAGGGATGGCCGCGCCGATCATGTGCGGTCTGCCAGTCACGTAAACGGTTCCGGTGAATGCTCCAATCGGAGTGCCGTCTTCTAGAGTGACATTTACCGAGTACACTGCCAATTTGCGTGATAACGTACGTTCCGTAGATGTTGCCAGCAATATGTCTCCTTCGTGTACGGCAGTCTCAAAGGTCATATGCGCGGCTATCCCCGCCGAGAGTATGCCGTGACTGTTCGAGCTAATGCCAAAGGCGCAGTCGGCTAGTGAGAACAAGGCGCCTCCGTGGCAGGTGCCGTTGAAGTTTATGTGCTGTGGACCGACCCGCATACGCACCACCGCGCGCCCGATCTCAGCGTCGACGAGCTCAATGGCGAGATGTTGCATGTAATGATCTTTTCTAGCGCAAAGTCGAGCTAGCGCTGCGCCGACAGGAGCGGTTGCTGCCTCAGTCATAAGTCATCTCCAGCAGGGAACGTGCGGCTTCGTCGGCACCGAGTTCGCCTCGCTGCAGAGCTTCAGAAAGCGCGATCATGCGTGGGTCGTCGGACTCGATTACCCAGCGCTTGGCGGCTGCCGCGGCACTGTTGGCCAGCACACGGCGGGCGCGTAACAGCGGATCGACTCGCCCGGCTCTTGAGTTTGCTTTGAAGCAGGCCTCTACAGCATCCGCTAGGACAGCGATGCCTTCCCCAGTGGAAGCACAAGTCGGTAGCAACGGGACCGATGGGAGTTCGGTCCGACGCAGCTTGAGCATGCGTCGGAGCTGATCCTGAGTGTGATCGGCGCCCGGCAAGTCAGCCTTGTTGACGACGAGAATGTCGGCTATCTCGAGGATGCCGGACTTAATGGCTTGGACGCCGTCACCTAAGCCGGGCGCCGAAACAACGATTTTGACGTGAGCGACTTCCGCGACCTCGACTTCGCTTTGTCCGGCCCCGACAGTCTCCAAAATGACGACATCCTTGCCAGCCGCATCCATGACATCTACCACGCGCGCCGCAGCGGGGGAGAGCCCGCCGACGTTGCCTCGAGCGGCAAGCGAGCGTATGAATACGTCGGGATCGGCCGCACAGTCGGTGATTCGAATGCGATCGCCTAATATCGCGCCCCGGGTCAAGGGACTGGATGGATCGACTGCCACTACACCGACGGTTTTGCCTCGCGCTCGCAACTCCCGGATATAGGCATTGACCAGACTGGATTTGCCGACGCCGGGCGATCCGGTGAAGCCAACCAGCATGGCCCGGCCCAGTTTGGGCTGGGTCATCTTGAGGATATCTTGCGCTGCGGACGCCTCGTTTTCTACCAGACTGATGGCACGGGCGAGGGCAGCCGCCTCGCCGGCAAAAAGCCGCTCAATCAAGCTGGATGGTTCCGGTCTCGCGTTCATCTCCTTCCTCCTAAGCCAGAACCAACGGCTCGCCGAAGCCAAGTTCACGCCGCAGACCAGCACAAATCTCGCCGTGAGTTGCACCGGCATAGGCTGCTTCCACCAGTTTTTCAAAGACGTTTTCGTCTTTGCTGTTGGCGGCACGCGCCATAGCGTCAAGTGCTCTACTGGCTTCCGCTTGGCTACGCTCGGCCTTGAAGGTTTTTAGGCGTGCTACCTGAGCTTCCATCCGCTCCAGCGGCGGGTATGCCTGGGGCTCAACCTTGAAGTTTTCTTTCTCAGCTTTGAATGCGTTAACCCCGACGATTTTTTCGTCGCCACTGTCCACCTTCTCTTGGAAGGCAAGCGCTGAATCGCCAATCATGCCTTGTACCAAACCGGCCTCGACAGCTTTGTACATACCGCCCGCGGCATCGATGCGAGCGATGATCGCTTCGATCTCTTCTTCCATATCATTGGTTAAGGACTCGACATAGAAACTACCACCCAAGGGGTCGATGACGTCAGTCAGATGGGCCTCATCGCGGACGATGTTTTGCGTTGCGATCGCGATTCGAGCCGCGTGATCAGTTGGCGTACTGACAACCTCGTCGTAAGCGTCGGTGTGTAGTGACTGCAGCCCACCGAAGATACCTGCGATCGCTTGAGTGGTGACGCGGGCAATATTGTTGAGGGGCTGTTGGCGCGTGAGGTCCGCGCCCGAGGTCTGTCCGTGAAACTTAAAGCGCCAGGAGCGTGGATCGCGCGCACCGAAACGCTCACGGACGATGCGCTGCCAAATACGGCGGCCAGCGCGGAACTTTGCAACTTCCTCGAAGAAGCTAATCGAGATATCGAAGAAGAACGTGAAGCGCGGCAGGAAGGTGTCCGGATCAAGTCCGCGCTCGACACAATCGTTGGCGTATTGAATAGCGGTAGATAAGGTGAAACCCATGGCTTCGGCTGGGGTGGCGCCACCCTGCTGCATGTGCTGGCCGACCACCGATACTGGGTTCCAGTGTGGTAGCTGCTGATTGGCAAAGGTGATATGGTCGAGCAGCACCCGACGCGCTCCGGGCAAGGAAAGGCGGAAGAACATGTGATTGGCGACGAAGTGCGAGATGTAGTCGCTCTGATTTGAGGTGCCACTGATCTTCTCGAAAGGAATACCACGACGGCGCGCTACACCGAGTAGGAAGGCTAGAAGGGTGAATGGCGACGGGTCGTTTAGCCCAATGGACACATTGCCAATATCAATCCCCTCCATGCAGACGCCCATGTCCTCGACTGTGTTGATCACGGTTCCACATGTGCCGAGCAGCAGTGGGTCGACCTGATCGGCATCGTACCCGCGGTAGACGGAATTGCACGGAATCAAGCTTAGTGCACTGGCACCAGACGAGAGAATTTCGCGGGTTCGAGTGTTGTAGTCATCTGGCGTTCCCAAGCCGATGAGTTGGCGCTGGGTCCAAGTGCGCCCACGGTACATGCTCGGATAGATGCCCCGTGTCATGGGCGGTTCACCAGGGAAACCCAGGTGGTCCATATAACGGTCGCTGGACCAGTCCGCCGTAGTATAAAGCGCTTTGATTTCGATCCCCGAGCGGTTCTTTACCTCGCAGTGGTCGTTGACTTGGTTGCTGTAACCTTCCTTCCAGCGCGCTTCTGCTTGTTCGAAACCGGGCAAAGTGAATTGAACGTCTTTCTCGTGGGTTGACATAGGATTCTCCTTCACGCTAAGGGCTGTGCCTGCAGAGCGTCTTTAGCGAGTTTCTGTACTTCGGTGACGATTTCATCACGCGAGCTGCCCGGGTGGAATACCTTACTAACTCCCGCCTGCAGTAAAAGCGCTTCCTCTTCCGGCGGGACGGTGCCGCCTACGACCACGCGAATATGCTCTAGACTGGCAGCCCGCAACTGCTCCATTAGCTTGGGTACCAAGCGGTGGTCAGTCGCCAGCGAACTGATGCCGACGACTTGCACATCTTCCTCCATTGCAAGCTTCACGACAGTGCTGATCTCCTGCCAGGGAGCCGTGTAGACTACTTCCATGCCAGCATCTCTAAGGTAAGCGGCAACAATGCGGGAGCCGCGGTCGTGACCGTCCAGGCCGATTTTAGTGACCAGGACCTTGATAGGCGAGTTGTCGCTGTGGGCGTTAGCGTTCATAACGTTGTTCTCCTATTTAGAAGGACTGTAGAGGGGCTTCAGCAAGCGGATAAACTGCTCCGCGACGCTGCGCGGAGAATCGCCTCCCGGCTGATACCAAATCGGGGCCCAGTTCATCGCGCCCAGCAGTAATAACCGTAGGTAAGAGCTACTAACATCTTCGGGGAGCTCAAGATCATCGACGAGCGCACGGAAGCGTTTTTCGTAGTTGTCGCGCAATTGCGCGAGTACCTTCGCGATCGCCGGTATCTCCTCGGGACGAACCTGGATAACGAGTTGCGCGTAATGGCTGCGAGTCAAAAGTGTCTCAAGGTGGGCTATGCTCGCTTTCTCGAGACGGTTCCACGGATCGCGTTCAGCTGCGATGGCAACGTCGACTTGGTAAGCAATTCGCTTTACTCCTTCCTCGTATGCAGTCAGGAGCAGCTCCTCCTTAGAGGCAAAGTGGTAGTAAATCGAGCCGGGAAGCATCTTCGCTTGAGCGGCAATGTCTCGCATCGAAGTCAGATGGAACCCCTGACTACTGAACAGTTCCGCCGCAGCATCAAGCACCTGTTTGGAGCGGTTGTGATTCCGCCGGGGATTTCGAATTGCGGGGGATCCGGTCATATGTCCTTCACTGATCAACAAACAATTGTTTGGTTAATTTAAACTTCCAGTGTGGGGAGTGTCAAGTGCTAGATATGTCCTTGACTATGAGCACACTTATTTTTTGATGATCTGGGTGACGGTCGTGATGTACTCGAGGCTAAATTGTACAAATTGACCACCACTGCCGAGCGCGGCAAGGTACTCTTACCCCAAAGCCTTCCATACACGTCCGGTGATCCCATCTTGAGCCAGGCGCTGTCGCCGGTTTTCCCGCGAATTCAAAGCCCAGATTGTTGCCCAATGCCAGGAACCCGGTGCGTCTGTTTCCCGAATTTCCCTGGATAACGGTTTCAACACCAACATGGTGCGGCGCTGGATCAGCGAGGCGCGACGAGCGAATAAGGCACCTTCGAAAACACCGGGGTTCGTGCCGGTCAACATGGCGGCAGTCCTTTCTGTGCCTGGTAACCAATCACTCCCGGATAAGCGTAGCACCATCCGCATTGACGAGATCTGGCTGGCCACCGAACCACTGGATATGCGGGCGGGACCGACAAGGCCCTGGCCCGGGTTATTCAGGTCTTTGGTTCAGCCAGGCCCCACTGCGTCTACCTGTTTGCCAGCAAACGAGGCAATCGGATGAAGGTGCTGATCCACGATGGCCTGGGCATCTGGCTGTGTGCCCGCCGGCTGAACCGGGGTAAGTTCCACTGAGGCGAATCCTGGCGCGGTGACCAGCTGCGCCTGACCGAGGAACAGTTATCCGCCCTCGTTCAGCGCCTGCCCTGGCAGCGTCTTGGGGCTGAAGGCGTCATTTCTATCCTGTAACCACAAGTGCCACACTATCGCTATAGCCATAACCGAGAATCGCTTGCCATACAGTGACTTCGCATACTAGGCAGCATGACTCAGCGCCCCGATATCAACCAACTCTCTGCCGATCAGCTCCGTGTCCTGGCGACGGAAATGATGGACTCTCTGGACGCCAAGGATCAAGTCTTGGGCTGGAAGGAGCGGGAGTTGGTGCGCAGCAACGCCATCATCGAGAAGCTGACCCACGAAGTCGCCATCCTCAAGCGTCACAAGTACGCCCGTCGCGGTGAACAACTCGATGCGGTTCAGGGCAAGCTGCTGGACGAACTGATCGACAGCGACATGGCCCAGGCAAAAACCCAAGCGTACCCCACTACCGCCAGAACTACCTTGTACCCTCATCCACCACGAACCGGACAATACCCGGTGCCAGTGCGGCTGCCAGCTCCAGCGTATTGGCGAGGACGTCAGTGAGAAGCTGGACTACATCCCGGGCGAGTTCACCGTGGAGCGGCACATCCGGGGCAGGTGGGCCTGTGACAAATGCAACACCCTGATCCAGGCACCGGTACCACCGCACGTGATCCAGAGGGGTATCTCCACCGCCGGATAAGCGCCGGAAAATCCAACAAACCTAAGCCAAATGCTGATGCACTGCATCAATGGATGTTGGCGCATCGCTAGTGTCATTTAACAAAAGTTCGTCGAATAAACTGTAGTTTAAGGTTATAATTGCAGGAAGCATTGATGGAGCTACTGCAATGGGTCGACCCGTTATTCCTCTGATAATTACAGACAAAGAACGCGATGAGCTTCATTCGTGGGTTCGGCGGCGACAGATGCCAGCAGCCGAGCAGCAACGCGCACGAATGATCCTGTTGAGCACTGAGGGCTTGCCCGGACGAGTGATTGCTGAGCGAGTGGGTGTAACGGCAGAGACCGTCAGTAAGTGGCGTAAGCGGTTTGAGCAGTTTCGTGTGGCGGGCCTGACAGACGCCCCGAGAAGTGGTCGGCCCCGCAGTATTGATGACGACAAGGTAACCGACGTTATCAACAAAACGCTTCAATCCAAGCCCAAGGACGCGACCCACTGGTCTACCACTCTGATGGCCAAGGAACTGGGCTCTGATCCTGTATGTAGACGAAAAGAGCCAGATACAGGCGCTGAACCGCACCCAGCCGGCGCTTCCGCTGTCGTTTGGTTACTCCGAAACCCGAACGCACGATTATGTTCGTCATGGCACGACAACTCTGTTTGCAGCCCTGGACGTTGCCACTGGCGAGGTCATCGGACGCCTGCACAGGCGACACCGTGCCAAACAGTTTCTGGCGTTTTTAAAGGAGATTGACCGGGAGGTTCCGGAAGATCTGGATATCCACCTGGTCATGGACAGCTACGGGACCCACAAAACAGAAAAGGTACGAGCCTGGTTCGCCGCAAGGCCCCGCTATCACGTGCATTTCACGCCAACATCCGCATCGTGGGTCAACTTGGTGGAACGATTTTTCGGGCTGATTTCGGAACGCTGGATCAAGCGCAACTCCCACCGCATGACTCGCGAACTGCCGAAAACCGAGCACCGATTTGATGATACCGAATACTGGCTCGACGGCTCGCTTTCGCAAGACATAGGCGCTGCGCCCGGCCCGGGCTTGAAGTTTATGCGCCATGCGCTGGACGGGCGTGCTGGTATCGGCTATTGGTCCCGGTTCAGTGAATGGCCCCAACGGCGGCTGATGGTGCTTTTCTCGTTTGACGGCAAATACCAGCCTTTTCGCAGGCGGCCAGTTGTGCCAGCATCGGCTCGACTTGTTCCCTGTCGTTACAGGCCTGGGTCACCGCAGGTGCTATCACCAGCATGCTGTGTGCATCGACCGCTGCCTGGGCATTGTAGCTCTGTTCGAAGCCGCCATCGGCACCGGCATGATGCGTGACTCTTCGTCGGTGAGATTGAGTTGATTTTTCGCTCTGGGGCCAGCCGCCGGCGGCTTGGGTGATCGACCACCAGGCTTCTTGCCGGTCTTCTTCTGCTTTTCTTCCCGGGCGGCAAATTTGGCCTGGTATTCGGCTTGCTCACGCTCGAACCGCGCTTTTGCCCGGGCTTTGGCCATCGCCTTGAGCCGGTCCTCTCGGCGCTGTATTTCTCCCGGCAGGCTGACCCCATCGGGGACATTGGACTGGTCGGCCTGCTCAGCCAGGGCTAGCAGTTCTTGCACTTCGGCCTGGAGCTACGCTTACATCTTCTCGATGTGGCCATGAGACAGGGCGCTGTGGCGCGACGCGCTGGCCTGGATCTTGGTGCCACCAGGCTGATGGTGCCCAGCGTAACCAGCTTCATTTCCTGGGCGACTTCGAGGATCTGAACGAACAGATCGGCCAACTCGCCGAGAAAACGTCGGCGAAAGGTCGCCAGGGTGTCGTGGTCTGGATGCGCCGGCTGAGATAAAGCGGAAGGCCACCGAGTCATAGGTCGTCCGCTCGATTCGGCGGCCGGAAAACACGCCGGTGGCAATAGCCATAGATGAGTAGAGACAGAAGCAGCGGCGAGTGATAGGCCGCGCTGTCGCGCCCACATAAGTATTCACCATTGAGCGGAAGGGAGCGCAACCTCCACCCCTATGCTATCCTTTCCTCGGCATTCGGAGTCAACCGGTTCCCCTGCGCGGTGTTTCTGTAGGCAGCTTTTGGGAGGAAAGAAGTTTATGAGCGACTGTATCTTCTGCAAAATGATCGACGGCGTGATCAAGGCTGATATCGTACTCGAAACCGACAGCGTTTTAGCTTTTCGCGACATTAATCCGTGGGCGCCCACTCATGTTTTGATCATTCCCAAGCGACATATTCCGACTATGAACGATCTGGGACCCGATGATACGAAGTTGATGGGTGACCTTTCTCTGGCGGCACGTAAGGTTGCTGAACGGGAAGGTGTGTCTAAAAATTTTCGCACTGCGATCAACTGCGGCAGGGATGGTGGCCAAGAGGTGTTTCATCTTCATATGCACTTGCTAGGCTGGCCGTCTTGAGCTCACCTACACTGGTAAAGATGCCACGATATATAGCGTGGCGTTCCAGTTGACCAAACCAGCTCTCCACGGCATTTAGCCAAGAGGCGCTGGTTGGTGTGAAGTGAAGCTTGAATCGGGGATGTTTTTCCAGCCAGGCTTTCACCTCTGGTGTTTTGTGAGTCGAGCTGTTGTCCAGAATCAGATGAAGGTCCTGCTCTTTCGGTGTTTCTCGATTAATTTGTCGCAGAAAATCGAGAAACTCTTTGGCGCGGTGGCGTTGTGTGATGCGCCCAACCACTTCGCCGTTCAGGATATTCAGAGCCGCGTATAAACTGGTCGTGCCGTGCCTCTTTTAATCGTGGGTGGGTGCGGCGCTCGATCTGGCCGGGTTTCAGTTGCAGCTTTGGTTGAGTGCGATCCAGTGCCTGGATCTGTGTTTTTTCATCAACCGACAGCACCAGCGCATTGTCAGGCGGATTCAGGTACAAGCCAACGACATCGAAAACCTTCTCAGCAAAGTCTGGATCATTGCTTATTTTGAAGGTTTTCGGAGCTTAAGTCCCCGTTCTATCGGCAAGTCATCTATCGTGGAGAAGCATTTATGGGCGTTTCTCGAACCCTCGTTTTGGGCGGCATTCGTTCAGGGAAAACGGCGCTGGCAGAACAGTTGGCAATTGAATCCGGTGATACCGTGGTCTACGTCGCGACGGCCACGGTGGGCGATGAAGAAATGGCTCGGCGGGTTCAACGACATGCAAAAAACCGCCCCAGGCACTGGCGGTTGGCGGAAGAGCCACTAAGACTTGCCCGTGCTCTTGAGCTCTGCAGAGGCGAGGTCACGCCACCCTATCTGTTGATCGATTGCATGAGTCTGTGGGTCAGTAATCTTCTGTTTGCTGGCGAGGATATTTTCCGGAGCGAGCGAGAGGCGTTTCTCGAAGGCTTGTGGAACTATCCCAGCAGTATCGCAATTGTCAGCAATGAAGTAGGTCTGGGCACCATTGGCATGGACCCCCTGACCCGCCGGTTTTGCGACGAGCTGGGGTGGCTGAACCAAGCACTGGCGACTACTTGTGATCGGGTCGTTCTGAGCTTTGCAGGGTTGCCACTGTGGCTCAGGGAATAAGGGTTCTCAGGAACCGTGGCTTTGCAGGCAGCTGAAAACACCGCGGTCGGACTGATCAACGCGTACTCGAGTACGGCAGGCGTAAGGCACGGAAACCGCAGAGAATACTCGGTCTATGGGGATGCCCATTACCTCTGACAGAACCATGCGTATAACACCCCCGTGACACATCACCAGAACACGTTTCCCGGCGGCGCCTTTCTGCCAGTGGAGCCAGGCTTCCGCGACCCGTTCATAAAATGCAGTTATTGACTCACCTCTGGGTGCCGGATGGTTGACCGGATCGTTCCAGAAACGGCTGAGCGCGTCCGGTGTCCGGGCCATGATGTCTGCGGATGTTCTTCCTTCCCAGTCGCCAAAGCCGATTTCACGCAACCGTGGTTCTACGTGCAATGGAAGCTGTCTCTGTTGGGCCAGCTGCAGGGCAAAGTCATGGCAGCGTCGCAGTGGAGAAGTGATGATGAGGTCCCATTGGTTATCTTCGGTAATGGCGGCGCTAACCTGCTGCCAGCCAGTGTCACTTAGTGGGTCGTCCAGGCTTCCCCGGAACATGAGGCCGCCGACCGGTTCGCCATGGCGAATCAGGTCGAAACAGGTGGTGATACCATTGGTCATGGTTATTCCCCGCTTGGCTCGTTCGTGTCGCTGACGCCCGCGTCGGCAAAGCTGGCCATTCCGTTGTGCAGAGCGCAGGCTGCCCGCAGCAGGGGGGCTGCCACGGCGGCGCCGCTGCCCTCGCCCAGGCACATGCCCAGATCCAGCAGGGGCTTCGCATCCATGGCCTCCAGCACCGTCGCGTGCCCCGGTTCCGCTGAGCGGTGGGCAAACAGCAACCAGTCCCGTAAGGCGGGCTGCTGGCGCACGCCCAACAGCGCCGCGACGGACACAATGTAACCATCCACCAACACTGGAATAGCCCGAGCCGCGCAGCCGAGCAGGGCGCCGGTCAGTCCAGCTATTTCGAAGCCGCCTAGGGCGGTAAGTATGGCCAGGGGGGCTGTGTTGTTACCATTTCGTTCCAGTGCACGAGTCACTACCTGGGCTTTGTGGGAGACCCCTGCATAATCCAGTCCGGTGCCGGGACCGACCAGTTCTTCCGGTGCTTTGTTTAAGAGGGCACAGGCGATGGCGGCGGCGCTGGTGGTATTGCCGATGCCCATATCACCGCCGATAAACAGCCGGCATCCGGCGTTGGCTGCACGATCGGCGGCTGCATCGCCACTCGCCAGCGCGGCACATACTTGGGTTTCTGTCATCGCATTGGTCACTGCAAGGTTGGCGGTTGCCGGTGCGATCTGTTCATCCCGCACACTGGGCAACGCCGGTACCTTGCCAACGCAGCCCAGGTTCACCACTTCCAGCGAGGCACCCAGTTCTCTGGCCAGGACGCTGATGGCTGCGCCACCATTGGAGAAGTTTGCAATCATCTGTGCCGTGACTTCCTGAGGAAAAGCCGATATGTTTTCTTCGCACACACCATGGTCACCTGCGAACACCGTGATATGCACCGGGTCTACGGTCGGTTGCCCGCAGCGCTGAAGTCCGGCCAGCTGGATCGCGAGTTGTTCTAGCCGCCCGAGAGAGCCCGGCGGCTTAGTCAGTATCTGCTGGCGCACAGTTGCTTTCGAGATACTATGGGTGTGCGGTTCTGCTGGTCCTTGGGTCCAGCTTGAGGGCAGAGTAGGCATGAGAACATCCCGGCAGGCGAAAAAAAGAAATGGTCTACCCTGTTCGAAAAGGTGTCAAGGGTGAAAGTGTTTCGGTTAGACTGCTAGTGTCATTTAACAAAAGTTCGTCGAATAAACTGTAGTTTAAGGTTATAATTGCAGGAAGCATTGATGGAGCTACTGCAATGGGTCGACCCGTTATTCCTCTGATAATTACAGACAAAGAACGCGATGAGCTTCATTCGTGGGTTCGGCGGCGACAGATGCCAGCAGCCGAGCAGCAACGCGCACGAATGATCCTGTTGAGCACTGAGGGCTTGCCCGGACGAGTGATTGCTGAGCGAGTGGGTGTAACGGCAGAGACCGTCAGTAAGTGGCGTAAGCGGTTTGAGCAGTTTCGTGTGGCGGGCCTGACAGACGCCCCGAGAAGTGGTCGGCCCCGCAGTATTGATGACGACAAGGTAACCGACGTTATCAACAAAACGCTTCAATCCAAGCCCAAGGACGCGACCCACTGGTCTACCACTCTGATGGCCAAGGAAACCGGGCTCAATGCCATGGCAATCAGCCGAATCTGGCGGGCGTTTGGGTTGAAGCCTCATCGTCTGGAGACCTTTAAGCTCTCAACCGACCCCCACTTTGTAGCCAAGGTCCACGACATTGTCGGGTTGTATATGAATCCGCCTGACCGGGCTCTGGTCCTGTGTGTGGACGAGAAAAGCCAGATACAGGCGTTGAACCGGACTCAGCCAGCGCTTCCGCTGTCGTTTGGCTACTCCGAAACCAGAACACACGACTACGTTCGTCACGGCACCACGACCCTGTTTGCAGCCTTGGACGTTGCCACTGGCGAGGTTATCGGACGCCTTCACAGGAGACACCGAGCTAAAGAGTTTTTGGCGTTTTTAAAGGAGATTGACCGGGAGGTTCCGGAAGACCTGGATATTCACCTCGTCATGGACAACTACGGCACCCATAAAACGGCAAAGGTTCGGGCCTGGTTTGCCGCCCGGCCCCGGTATCACGTGCATTTCACGCCAACATCAGCATCGTGGGTCAACTTGGTGGAACGATTTTTTGGCTTGATCTCAGAACGCTGGATCAAGCGCAACTCGCACCGCAGCACTCGCGAACTGGAGGCTTCTATTAAAGATTATCTGGCAAGATACAACGACGATCCCAAACCTTTTATCTGGCGCAAAACGGCGGATCAAATCATTGAATCAATTGCTCGTCTATCCGATAAGCTCAATAATAAGACGAACTTTTGTTAAGGCACACTAGGAAGCTATCGGGAAACACATCTAATCTGAACGGCTTCATTGACTGACTGAACCGGTTCACAGGAGAAATGAATGGTCAGGCTAACCAAAATCTATACCAAAACAGGAGATAAAGGCGATACTGGCCTCGGCGATGGTAGCCGGGTCGCCAAGCACGATCTGCGTGTGGAAGCCTACGGCACGGTGGATGAAGCCAACGCCGTTATTGGCCTGGCGAGACTGCATACGGACCAAGTGCTTGACGGGATACTTGCCCGCATCCAGAACGATCTTTTTGATGTAGGGGCGGATCTGTGCACACCTTTTGTGGAGAATCCAAAGTACCCACCGCTAAGGCTCGCTGAGGCCAAGACACTTGAACTTGAGCAGGAAATCGATAAGTTCAACGCGGATATGCCGTCCTTACAGTCATTTATTCTCCCGGCGGGTGATACCGCAGCAACTCATCTTCATCATGCCCGGACGGTGACTCGTAGGGCGGAGCGAATTATCGTTCAGTTAAAAGAGAATCAGGAGATCAGCCAGTCGGTTTTGGAGTACATGAACCGCCTGTCGGATCTACTGTTCGTGCTTGCCAGGTATGCCAATGGCAAGGGTAAAGACGATGTGCTCTGGGTACCTGGGAAATGACATTACTAATGAGGAACAAAGTATCCAAACGTCGCATCGGTGGTGCCGGAATATGACCAGAGAGCAGAAAATGATAACTAATCAATGAGCTATAGATTTATCGGAAATATATCGGACGAATTCTCGGGTGTCCGGATACAAAGTTTCGCGTTAATACTAAGGAGACTCTGAATAAGTCTCAAAATCAGCGATAATACGGCCATCCCCAACTGCATAGGATTCGTCGCCGTCATGGATCAGATCACCTTCTCCGAAGCCGAGTACCAGACCAAGAAGCGCAAGACTCGTCGCGAGATCTTCCTGGAACGGATGGACAAGTTGATCCCTTGGAAGCAGTTGGAGAAGAAGGTAGCCCGCTATTACCCGAAGGGCCAGAATGGCCGGCCTCCCTATCCGCTGTCCGCCATGCTGCGAGTTCACTGCATGCAGTTGTTCTATAACCTCAGCGACCCGGCCATGGAAGACGCTCTGTACGAGATCGAATCCATGCGGCACTTTGCCGGCTTGAAGCTGGATCGCTTGCCGGACGAGACCACCATTCTCAACTTCCGGCATTTCCTGGAGCAGCACGGTCTGGGCAAGGCGCTGTTCAAAGAGGTAAACAAACACCTGGAGAAAAACGGCCTGATGCTGCGCGAAGGCAGCATTGTTGATGCCACCATTATTTCTGCTCCCAGCTCGACCAAGAACATTACCGGCAAGCGCGATCCAGAAATGCACCAGACCAGAAAGGGCAACGAATGGCACTTCGGCATGAAGATGCACATTGGTGTCGACGACGTTCTGGGCCTGATTCATAGCATTGATACCACCGCTGCCAACGTTCACGACATCGTGCCCACTGACAAGCTGCTGCATGGAGAAGAGCAACGAGTCTTCGGCGACGCCGGTTACCTTGGCATTCAAAAGCGGGATGAACATAAGCACCGCGAAGACGTCTCCTGGTTCATTGCCAAACGACCTGGCACCCGGAAGAAGCTGGATGCCGACAAGCTGAAAGCCGAGAAAATCAAAGCCAGTGTTCGTGCCAAAGTGGAGCATCCCTTCCGGTACATTAAGCAGGTCTTCGGTTATAGCAAGGTCCGCTATCGCGGCCTGGCCAAGAACAATAACCGGCTGCATTTGCTGGCCGCGTTCAGCAACCTGCTGATCGGTGAAAAATACATGCTGGCGTAGGGCCAGTGCGCCTGTTTCCCGCCAAAACGGCGGGAAACAGGCAAGAAACATACAAATAGCGGGGAAATAACGTCTGAAATTCCCGATTTTTGCTGCTTTGAAACAACATCGGCAAAAATCACAGGTTATTCAGACCTTCCCTAAGCAGTACAAAAGTAAGCGAACATTATTTATAATATGATCTCCTGATTACCCATTTTGATCAGCCTGCTCTACACTGTGATTATATCCAGTACAGGAGGTGAAGGCATGGCGCGCAACCCCATCCAGTTCCAGTTCGGCCTGCCGCTGACCACCTGGTTTCTGGCCA
>Ga0208030_1000059_pt1 | contig 82100 bp, 83 predicted proteins | sample MalvirDeepMed_M9_FD_184246 | JGI IMG/M metagenome (GOLD analysis project Ga0208030, IMG submission 184246) | Marine viral communities from the Global Malaspina Expedition - Malaspina viral metaG DeepMed_M9 (SPAdes) (version 2) | ecosystem: Environmental > Aquatic > Marine > Oceanic | place...
CTCGAACCTTTGACCCGGGCTTCGAGCTTTGACCCGGGCTCGAACCTTTGACCCGGGCTTCGAGCTTTGGCCCGGGCTTCGAGCTTTGGCCCGGGCTTCGAGCTTTGCCCCGGGCTTCGAGCTTTGCCCCGGGCTTCGAGCTTTGCCCCGGGCTTCGAGCTTTGGCCCGGGCTTCGAGCTTTGCCCCGGGCTCGAACCTTTGCCCCGGGCTTCGAGCTTTGCCCCGGGCTTCGAGCTTTGCCCCGGGCTCGAACCTTTGCCACATATGGGCATGGCACCCGGGCTCGAACCCTTCCATCGGCTCAAGGTCCAAACGTTCGGTGTCGCTTTTCGCTTGACATCCTGTAGCCTAAACGTTTATGATTTAGACAAGGCTTAAGTCTTCAGCCTTCGGAGCAGGCCCCCGGGTTCTAGCCCGAAGGTTCGATTCTTTCCTGCACTTTCGTCGGTGCTAGGTGCCCGGTAGGGGAAACTCTACCGGGCTTTTTTACGTTCGGGGTCCGAAGAAAAGCAAGATCGCCCGGAACAAAACCCGTAGGGTTTTGAACCTAGAACAAAAAAGTCTTAACTTTGGGGACTATGAACCTGAGATTTTGAGGCTGGTCCGGGCCATGAATGTTGACACCCGAAGATCTAAAACCTAAAACAAAAGTGTATTCGCTGGGTCAGGGCTTGATCGACAGGCTGCGCCGACTCTTGACGTATTGGGTCGGCGGGATAACAGCCGCCTGATCTTATAGGCCCGGAGACCGGGGGGAACAAAACGCGCACCCGTTCCCCCCGGTCTCTTTTTTCTTGACGGCTGTAGCCTAACCGTTTAGGCTTCAACGGTGGGGCTAGACTACCCCCCGAAACCAGTTGACCCGAAGGACCGATCCAATGAACACGCCAAACCCCCCAAACGAAACCGCTCCCCCCGAAAAACCGGCAGGCCCATGCCCCATGTGTGGATCATATGGTAGGCCCGGATACATGCGGAACGCTTGGCAATGGGTCCGCTGTCATTTAGCCCTCAAAAGTGAATGCCCGGATGCACTTCCAGGCCCCGAATTCTCACAGGGTCAAACCGTTGTGTGGGGATCCTGCTTGGCCGAAATCACCCGGGCTGTACTGGCACCCGAAGGCACCCGCTATCAAATCAGTTGGCGGCACCCCAGAGAATCGGGCGAGCAACAGGCCTGGGTCGATGAATCAGAACTTCAAAAGTTATAACTTCCAGACACCCTATAGGCCGGAGACTTTTTCTCTCTTTTTTCTTGACTCCCTGTAACCAAATTGTTATTCTGTTTATAGGTCACTAGATGACCACAACCGATGAACCGACGAAAGGAATTTAAAATGAACAATTCACCAAACGATACCCATCCCCCCGAATTTGACGGACCTTGCCACTGTGAGGTTTGCGGTAAAGACGTGGAAGCCAAACCGGGTCAAGCTTGCGAATGTACCGAGTGCCCGGTTTGCCATGAAACCGGCAACACTGAATGTTTCGGCACCCATGTTGCGGCCTTGCCCCAACGTTACACGTGGACCGTTGCTTGGGATAACGGGCACGCTTGTGATACGCTTGGAACCTTCGATACGAAAGAGGCTGCAACAAACGCCGGGGAAAATTGGCTATCCGAAATGGTCGCTATTGATACGAACCCGGCCGAAGCGGCCGACGCGTATAGCTTCGAGGTTTTGGAACCCGAAGAGGTTTGCAACACGCCCGAAGATATCCGAGAAGCGATCTCTTCGTTGGCCTTCGATAAACTTCTACGCCTGCTTGATCAATCCCCCGACGTATCCGCAGCGGGTTTGCTGATCGAAACCGCAGACAGAACCAACAAAGCGGATACGATTGAGGCTTTCATCGCTGGCGTCAAGCGGCCCGGGCTTATCCCGGCAAAGCATGGGCACCTTGCGGGCGCATTCGTCATAGGCTCATACGTCCGTTCGGTGTTGTTTAGTCCCGACGGTCCAACGTGCGTCCCCGGGCATTTGCGCGTAGCCTTTGCAAAGATCACGGCCGCGCGTCTTGTTGCGTTTGCGGAAGCTTACGTCATGGGGAATCTTAAGAGTATGGGCGAAGTACTCCCGGACTACTACGCCGATTGTCTAGAAACACGGTTTGCCTTTTGCCCGATTAACTTTCTCACGCCCGACGGTCGGGTAGTCAGCGAAAAGGCTAAGAACTTTCAACGTGAGTACGCCGCCGATGAAATCGAACTCCGGGAAGAGGTGGACGCACTGAAGTCTAAACTAAACGGCAAGGTGTCCGCATGAATGATCGGATGCCCAAAGGACGGCGGTCTGGTTGCTGGGATAAAAATCTCACGAAAACAAACCGGGCCGCCCGTGAACGGGAAGTGCTCTATTATTTCGACACCTGTCCGGGCGCGGGTTGGGTAGACACGCCTCGAATCGCAGACGGCGGGCTGATTCCTCACGCCTCCGGGCTCAAAGTTATAACTCTTGTTAAAAAGATGCACGCCGCTGGCCTGCTCCAACGGAAAATCGCATACAAATCGCACAACCATTCATCCGTTTACGCGTACAGGAAGGGTCGAGATGATGTTTCTATCGGATAACGACGCCGCCTCGAAAGCGATCAAGGCTTTGGCTTTGATCGAAAAGTTGGTCAAATCAAATTTCGTTTGCACGTTTCCAGTAGAGCCAAAAAACTGTTCGGCTCAGGACGTTTTGCGGATTGCTTTCTACCATGTGCTAGGTTTGGAGAACGTCACCCTCACGGAGGGCGAAACGAAAGGCACGGAATACATCGAAGCGGCATTTAAAAACATGGGTCTTTTGAATGATTGGGAACTTCTAAAGGGGTCCATCCCGGCCGAAACGATGGAACAGCAAACTTATATGGAAATGGTAGACGATCTCTATAGCGAATAGGGGGGCTTAAAATGTTGGGAATGATGACTCGTGTTAGCCCTAAAGTAAAAGCGTACTTTGTCCTGTCTCGAAAAGACAAAAAGAGCCCACAGATCGCCCGATACTATAGCGGGCTTTCTATCTTCCCAACGCTAACACTGGCAGAACGACGCGCGCGAACATTGCGCCGACGAAACGCCGCGCTGGAAATTAAAATCTTGCCCTGGCATTCAGAAATGGGCGAAATGGATCGGTTTGAAATGTGGGCTAGTGGGTTAGAAGCGAAATGACAGGGGGACTCAATGGGAAACTTTGAAGGCTTTTTACAGGGGATCATGATCGGAACCTGTGCAAGTTGCGCACAAGGAAACCTCATAACAATGGGCTGCGCCAACTGCTCAAAGCCGGTTTGCCCGAAGTGCGTTTACAAGACGAAATCGAAATCACTCGGAGACATTAAAGTCTGCCCGAAGTGCAGAAAGTCTAAACAAGACGCATGACAATTCTTAGCGGTCAACTAGCACACGTCAGTCCGTCGAGCATTCAGAACTTTCTTGGGTGCAACCGGCGTTGGTGGCATGAATACTCGCAAGGGGTCGAACGGGTCACTCACCCGGCCGCTGCTTTGGGCACGGCTTTACACGGGGAACTCGAACGATACTTGCTAGACTCGAAAGACCCTACCAGCGAGAGACTTTTACCTGCTTTGGAATACTTCCCCCCGGCTGGCGCTGGGATTGAGATAGAAAGTCTAAACAAAGAAACTGGTACTAGCGGCGTCCTTGTGGAGACCTGGCTTTTGAAAGACCTGGGGTTTGTGAAATTCAAAGGTCGGGCAGACGTTATAGATCTGCGCGGGGTCGCGCCAAAGATTCAAGACCTGAAAACAACGGGGAACATTCGCTACGCAAAAACGGGTCCACAGCTAAAGGCCAATGTGCAGATGTTGTGCTACGCGCACGTCTTGATGGAAAGCCTGGACGCGCCTTCGGTGGAAGTCGAGCACGTTTACTGCACAACGAAAGGCGCGCACCATTCACACACGGCCAGTGCTTACATAGACCGGGACGAAGCCGCAGCGTTTTGGGATCGGATGATCGTCCCCACAGCCAGAGAAATGGTCATAGCCTACCAAGAAGAATGGCGATCATCGGTCGAACCAACACGATCAGAGTGCAGTGCCTTTGGTGGGTGCCCGCACAAAGCCTTGTGCCCGGACGTACACCAGAAAAGTCTAAACATTTGAAGGGTTTAGATGTCTTTTAAACAAAAAATTTATGCGCTTTCTTCTTGACTATTAGGAATACAACGGTTAGGTTACTTATACCCTTTGAGATATGGGGCAAGGTTGCTTCACGGGTCTTGTAAATGCCCGTGGGTTTAACTGCGATTGGTAGATAAGAAATTTGGGAGTAAGTGTGCGCCTTCAGGTGCAGGATCGCATAGCTTATTGGCGGCGTCACGAATGCCAATGCCTGCAAAGCTGGCGGTCCTCATAAAGGCCCGGGGGCGCGCACCCTCTTTTAAACCGATGAAAACGATGAACACCGAAGGTCCGTATGCCCGAAGAACCAACAAGCCTGCAACTCCCGCTGATTTTTGATCGGCCGCTCACAATAGAGCAGGGTCGAGCTTGCTGCCGGGTTATCGCTGGGCCAGAAGACTCGATCCGTTGGCTAAAACAATACTTTACAATCCCGCCAAACCCCCGATCCCCACAGCAATTCCCCGTCAAACTATACTTTGGAAACCCTGTGACTTTCGGATCCGGCCTACTCCCCCTGGTATTGGATGCGGCAAAGCGGGCACAAGTACCGGTCCAAGTTGACGTCAAAAGGGGCTCCCCACCGGAGACTTTTTGCGCGGCCGATGTTGGTTGGCTACGAGACTATCAACACGAAGCGGTTTGGTCGGTGCTAGAAAATCATGTTGGCGTCTTGTGGATGCCCACCGGATCGGGAAAGACAGAAGTTGCTATAGCGCTCACGCGAAAAGTGCCCGGGCAATGGTTGTTCCTGGTACACAGGGGCATACTAGTTGAACAGCTTGCAGACCGGTACAAGCTGCGCACCGGCCTGACGGCTTCGCGCGTAAAGTCTGGACTTATAGAGAAAGGATCTGAAGATAGCAACCTGACGGTGGCGACCTTCCAAACAATTTGGAAAAACAGGAAGCACCAGGAGATCCGGGATCTGGTGTTCGGGGTTGAGGGTATAATAATAGATGAGGCACACACGCTAGGTGGGCGAACCTTCCAGAAAGTTGCTCTAGCCTGCGAGAACGCTTGGTACCGGGTTGGCTTATCCGGCACACCCTTCGCACGAACCGACGACAAAGCAGTACTAGTTCAAGGGGCGACCGGCCCGGTCATATATAAGCTTGGAGCCAGCAAACTTGTCGAGCATGGTGTCCTTGCAAAGCCTACGATCTGGATGGTGCCCTGCTATCAGTCCCCGTCCCATGTTTATTTGAACGACTGGCAGAAAAAATACAAAGAGTTGATCATAGAAAGTTTAGACCGTAACCGGGTCGTGGTGGCAGAAACCCTTAAGGCACCCAAACCGGCATTGGTTTTTGTAAAGGCGTTGAAGCATGGATTCAACTTGAAAGATATGCTCGAAGACGTTGGACTTCGAGTCGAGTTGGTGACGGGGCGAGACCCAAACGAGTTGAGGCAGCGAAAGATCTCCAGCCTAGAAAGTGGTCACTCTGACGTTGTTGTTGCCAGCGTTGTCTTACAGGAAGGCGTGGACATACCAGAATTAAGATCCGTTATAGTAGCAAGTGGCGGGAAATCTGGTATAGCTACTATTCAACGTGTCGGGCGTGCCATGCGAATGGCCGACGGGAAATCCGATTGCGTTGTCATAGACATATTCGACCGGGGGGAGCACACGCTAAGGCGTCACGCCAGAGAACGTTTAAACTCATACAGAAAAGAAGGCTACGAAGTGCAGACAGCCAGCGTTGGCAGTCTTAGCGAAACAGTGTCATGGGGTAACAACAATGCGGATTGATGGCTACGCAGAAAGAACCCCCGCGTGGTTGGTTGAAGCAGTTCAACGCGGGGACGCTTTCCCGTTTCCCGGGAGTTCAGTTGCCCCACCCGTGATAATACCCGCTCCACCCCACATAGATGTTACCAGTACAGATGAGGCCCGGGCCGAATTCATAGCAAAGGCCTACCGCACGGCATTTCACGCACGAACGGGCAGACGTTCGTATGCAATGTCCCGGGGTTCTATCACAGCTTATCGCTACTATAACTCCCTGGTGACAGCGGCTAAATTGCTGTTACAGTTCAAAACTTCACCGCTAACCTGGGCGTACTGGTCAATGGGAATCTGGGAAGAATGGAAGGGTCCGAGTAAGCCAGCACCCGTGCACTGGATCTTTAGCGCTTCCCGGATCGACATTCGCGTTGAGCAGTACCGGCGCGAGGCTGGTGATGGGGCTCCGAAAGCGGTGTTGACGTTTATGCACCGGGCACTTATTCAACGATACAACAAATTTACAACCGACGCTTTGATCATAGGCTGCAAAAAAGCTACCGAAAAACACTTCCCTGGTGGGACTTACGAAGCGCTTGTTAAGAAAGCACGCTACGAACAAAAGTCTAAACAAAGAGAGGTCGATGCACGCGTCAGAAATGGGGAGTGGGTATGGTAGGTCAAGACAAACTTGGGCTCGACCCGAAATTTGAGCAGTGGGTCATATTCTATATGGTCTCAAGCGAGTCATTTTTTGCCCGTGCTGGTCATGCGTTAGAACCGGACACCCTACAGGCAGAGGCCGGGATCTGGTTAGCGCGCGCGTGTAAGCACATACAATTAGACACTGGGCGCGGACCTGGTGGGAGCGTTGTGGTGTTGCAGCGACTACAGCGTTGGTGTGGGGAAGGGAAAATAAAAAGGGGTATTGTAGTAGATGCCCTAGATCTTCTGGAAGCTTCCGAAGATGACACGAACCCTATATCAGAAGAGGCTGTAGTTTCAGAAATCGCCCCAATTTTAAAACGTAGAAAGCAACAGTTCGCATTAAAAATAGCGCTCACAGAATTTGGGCAGCACGGCGATCTGAATAAAGCCATGCGGTTAATCGAAGACGCAAACAAGATCGGAATCTCAAAACAGTCTTCGGGTTTGAAGTTGGAAGCGGCAGCGTTGTCCGAAATTTCAGCCTTGCGCCATTTGGACAAGTTGCCCACAGGGGTTGATGACTTGGATTACTATTTGGACGGGGGGCTTCCCCGGGGGTCGTTAGGCGTTGTTATTGGTGGGTCGGGTGATGGGAAATCCATGTACCTAACACAAGTGGCAGCGATGGCGGCAGCACAAGGGTGCTCGACACTTTACGCAACGTTAGAACTTCCAGAACCCGTAGTGCTTGCACGGATGACCGCTTCACTCACACAAATACCCCTACATAAAATACTATCGGGGTCGCCCATTGCGGCAGATCGCTTGAAAAACCTTGCGCACAAAATTGGCCCCACAAGAATCCGAGAATTCACAGCAAAAGCGACAACGGCACAAGATATTATGAGTTGGGTCGATGAGGTGCAGCGGTTAGATAATCGAAGCGTTGACTGCCTGGTCGTAGACTACGCAGATAAACTAGCAGCAGCGGGGGAACGAAGTGACTACAGCGAAATGGGCAAGGTCTATGAGTCTTTGCGCGTAGGATGTCACGAGCGCGGCTTGTGGGGCTGGACTGCTTCACAGGCTACCCGTAAAAAGATGGGTACAAAGCGACTAGACCAAGATGATGTGGCCGATTCTATGCACAAGGTACGCGTTGCAGACCTAGTGGTCACGCTAACAGTCACAGAAACGCCAGAGGCCGAACGGGAAGTTGAAATTTTTGTGGCAAAGAATCGGCACGGTGCGAGTAGAAAAGCGCTGGGACCGTTCAAGACTGACTTTGCATTTGGTCGCCTAACGAACAGCACGCAATTAATTAACTTTGGCAGCGGGCAATAAGTTATGACTTCTAACATACAACAACTATTCGACGCCCTGCCGCCGGAGCAATCTGGTCGGGAATGGGTGCGTTTAGATTGTCCACACTGTGTGGGCAAAGTGGGGAAAGACGACAGAAAACGGTGCCTTGCTATCAACACAGAATCTGGGTGGTTTGGGTGCTGGCGATGTAAGGTGCGCGGTCGGATTGATGTTGGCGAACGCCTACAGATACGCCCACCACCGGAGACTTTTTCCGATTCAAACACTATGTCCCTACCGAATGGGTTTGAGCCTATCTACCCGCGTGCGGGTGTACCCGCTCAAGTACTAGAGCCACACCGAAGGTACCTGGAGGGGCGCGGTATCAGCAAAGCGGTGTGTCAAGCGGCGAACGTGGGCGGTGTCATAGGCAATAACTATTGGCTGGGTAGAGTGCTGGTCCCGGTTGAACGGGTTGACGGGACACTTGCCGGATGGTCGGCCCGGGCGATCAACGATCAAGTTGAACCAAAGTACCGATACCCGAAGGGCTTTAAGCGCGCCACAGCGCTATTCAATAAGTCTATACTTTCGGTGCCCACAAAAGAACCGGCCTTCGTAGTTGAAGGTGTTTTTGATGCTTTAGCACTTTGGCCCCATGCGGTGGCGGTGTTGGGCAAACCTACAAACGCTCAAGAGGAAATTATTACCCGGGCAAATCGCCCGCTTTGCATTGCCTTGGACGGCGATGCGTGGCAAGAAGGATGGGCCTTTGCGATGCGTTTACGTGTCCGTGGATGCTTTGCGATACCCGTTAAACTGCCTCCTTGTGAGGATCCAGCAACCCTTGGCTATGCGTGGTTGTGTAATGCTTACAGTTCCGCGCGAACCGACGTAAAAAATGGAGACTAGAAATGATAGTGACAGCATTTTCAGGAATTATTGTTATGGATGGTAATGAGAAAACTTTTATGTACAACCATAAGGACGGTGTACTTCAAGTTGGCTGTACTGTTGAGGAAGCCATGCAAATCTTAAAGGCAGTGGAGGCTCCCGAAGCTAGTGCTGATGCACGCAAAGTTGCGCAAGAAATGGCAAGTGCTTTGCAACAGGAAACAGAAATTTCGGCGCAGACGCTTTCTGAAGTTGGGGAGTCAGCAGCAGATAGTACGCCCGAGCCCCCTAAAAAGACGGCTAAGAAAACTCGCAAGCCCCGAGCGAAGAAGCAAGCAGAGGCTCCCACGCCTGCATTAGTTGTAGAAAGTTCAAACTCTGAGAGCATTGAACCGGCTGCCGCTGCCGAACCTTCGCCAGCAGTGGTTCCAGAAAGTGCAGAAGTTGAAGAAACTCCCCGCACTGAAATACCTTCAAATGGATCTGCCCCGGAAGAACTTGTGACGGCACGCAAACTAAAGAACGTGGTCATATATTTTCTTGATAGGGGCACAAAAGATCCGGCCAAAATCTTCGAGTCTTGCGAGGGTTGGCGCGAACAAGTACCCGTCCTGAAACGGGCAACAAATTTGAAGCACCGTATCGAGCGCATTTGCGAAGCTTTGAGCACATAAAAGAGGTTCTTGATGAAAACACTGCCCTTATACACGGATGAGCAAATTTGGCTGCCTTTTGCTGTAGAGACTGTTGAAGCAAAAGAACCAGTCTCGTCATGCGAAGACTGTCCTAGGCACAAAGACCGAGCTATGTTTCCAATTAACGACCTACAGATTGAACCACCGAAGAACTTGGAGAAAAACGAGCAGTGGCTGAAGACTTGTGTGCCTACGCTGTGCGTGTTTACCCCGACAAATCTTGACGTTAAAAGTTCAAGTGCAAACAGCACGCGCGTTGGGTCCGAAATAGAAGCTTGGTTTCAGGAGAATATGCCTTGCGCCAGGTTTGCCATGGCTACTAGGTGCGGTGTTTCAAAGTCTAAACCATTAGAATTAGAGGCTTGCCGCAAACATTTAAAATGGTCCCTGGAAGAAGCTGACGCCAGACTAATTCTTTGTTATGGGCCAGAAGCTTGGGAAGCGGTTGTGGGCACAAAAGCTCGACGCCTTAGAAGTTATGCGTGGAGCCCAAACGGGTATCTTGCTGTGTTATTGCCGCCAATAAGCAGGGCTATTGATAATATAGCTGTACGATCTCAGCTATTGACGTACACGAAAGGTATTATAGGTGGTTGTGTGGAGGCCGCTGGCGTGGCCTTCCCCCCACCACCAACAGATACTGATGTTTTAGTGGCTGAAACTAGGAGTGACGTTCGCAGAATAGTGAGCGAAATTCGCGCATACGGGTCATGCGCGTTTGACGTAGAAACATATGGCAGGAAATTTCATGACTCAGATTACCACTTACTATCTATAGCCTTTGCTTGTACCGAAGATGCCGTTTATGTGATCCCTAAAGATCTTATAAAAGAAAACGCAGACGCACTCGGAAGAATTTTTTCAGATAAACACCTTCTAAAGTTTGGGCAGAATGTCAAATTTGATGTGGGTGCTATAAAAAAAGCCCTCGATATCGACACCGTTGGCATTGGTGGAGACTCTAGACTTTTTTCTAAACTGTTAGCGAACACCGAATCTGCAAGTCTAGCCGATATGAGCCACCTTGTAGGTATGGGAACACATAAAGACGAAGCGCATAACTATGTTAAAACTGAAATAAGCCGCTTGAAGTCCGAGGGAAAACCGCAGCCTGGGGCCTATGCTTACGCAGCAATTCCAGAGGATATTTTGTGGCGCTACAACGCGCTCGATGCCGTCGCAACTTTTCGCCTATGCCGTATGTTCAAAGGGGCTTTAAGACGTACCCCAGACCTGAAACGAGCCTGCCTAAATATAGTTCTACCAGCGAGCGGCGCTATCACACACGTAGAATTTTGGGGTATGCCTGTAGACAGGGCACAAATTGAGGCGCTGTCTACGTTCATAGAGTCTAAACAAACAGAGCTAGAAAAAGTGTTTAGTGCCGAATCTCTCAATCCAGATTCGCCTGTAAGCGTTGGGCACTATCTATTTGATGTGAAAGGTTACCCCGTAAAGGACAAGACACCCGGGGGCAAGCCTTCGGTAAGCGCGGCCGTCTTAAAATCCATGACAAATCTAGACCCCATGGTTGGCAACATTCTTGAATGGCGCAAACTAAGTAAAGTAAAAAGCACATACGCCGACGGGCTACTGCCCCACATTACAGATGAAGGGCGCGTTCACTCGGACCTACTCTTAGACGGGACTGCCAGCGGGAGACTTTCTTGTAGGGAACCTAATCTACAGAATATACCCAGAGCAGACACAGATCTTGGCCGCGCCATACGCCTAGCCTTCAGGCCGAAAAAGGGGCTTATGTTTCTACAGGCCGATTATTCACAGCTTGAACTTAGAGTGGCGGCTATGTTGTCTGGCGACCCAGAGATGGCTGAAATCTTTACTTCTGGCGTGGACTACCACCAGCGAACAGCGGAACTAGTTTCTAAATCAATGTGGGGAATAGAACCAAGTGAAGTGAAGAAGCTCCACCGGCAGGCGGCAAAAACTTTTAACTTTGGGCTTCTGTACGGGATGAGCAACACCGGTATTGCAAAGCAAATAGGCTGTAGTGTCGATGAAGCTGCCCACTTACGGATATCAATATTAGGAAAATTCCACGTCTTAGCAGATTGGATCTCTGAACAGGTTGAGACCGCGAAGTCCTTTGGGTATGCCTCAACATGGTGGGCTGGCGAAAAGGCGCGTAGACGTTGGTTGCCAGACCTGTTTTCTAGCGACAAAAAGGCTCAAAGTAGCGCTAGACGCGCCACATGGAATACGCCGGTCCAAGGGACAGCCTCGGATATATGCCTAAAGTCCCTTGTTGAAATAGTTAATTGGATTAGGGCAGACCACTTTCCGGCCAAGGTGGTCAGCACAGTGCACGATTCAATCATGCTGGAACTGGGCGAAGACTGTTTAGACGAGGGCGCGTGGCACATGAAAAAGATCATGACTCGATGGGAATCAAGGGGGATCCCCTTTGTAGTCGATATGGAAGTAGGCCCGTCCTGGGCAGAATTAGAAACCTATGAACCACCGGAGGACCGATGAAACAAGAAGACATAGCCCTAGCGCGTACAAGCGTGACCATAGATGAAGTTGCTCTAAACGAAGAGTATATTCGTCTGCCGTCTGACTTCGCTTATTTCTCTGAACTATACGCAAATAGTAAAAAGGCGTTTGCAGAGGCGAAACTAAACCGTGACATAACAAGATCGCGCTTGCGCATGATCGCACGAGAAACAATAGAAGTGTCCGGGAAGCGTGCCACCGAGTCTATGGTAGACGCGACAGTCGAGCTAGACCCCGTTTGGCTGGAAGTTAAGACTAAAGAAATAGAGTGCGAAGCGGAGGCCGCCTACCTTTATGGGGTTTTGGAATCTCTTCGCACAAAGCGAGATATGTTAATTTCGTTGGGTGCTCATACCCGCGCAGAAATGAAATCGTTTTAATAAGCCCAAAGGAGAATTTGTAATGTCTAAGAACTATGAACCGTGGACCGACGAGGCCGCTAGTAAAGAAGCTGATGGAGACCGCCAAGACGCGATTGAGATCATGAAGCTAAAAGAGGGCAAGAACACTATCCGTTTTTTGCCGCCGCAAGTAGGTGCGAAAGCCCCTTGGGTTATTGTGCAACAACACTATGTGCGCGAACCCAACGTGCCCGATGCGCAGCTAATTGTTTTCCCGTGTCCTAGCAAGATGTACAACTTGCCGTGCCCCGTTTGTATGGAAGCTAACCGTCTTAGCCGCACCGGTAACAAGATGGACCGGGAAGAGGCCTATAAGCTTTGGCCTAAAATGCGTGTTTTTGGTGAAGTCGTTAACGTGGATGACTCTGATGCTGGTGTACAGGTCTTCGCTTTTGGGAAAATGATCTATAACCAATTACGAAATATCCGTAATGATAGCGATAGTGGGGGCGACTTCACACACCCTGAAACGGGGTTTGATATCAATATTCACCGCGAGGGTTCCGGCCTAAGCACTAAGTACGATGTGCGTCCATCGAGGCACGAGACCCAGCTTAGTGATATGACATGGTTGGATCAGCGTACAGATCTAGACCGATTCACCGCAGCCGCGCCGAATCATGTACTAGAAAATGCTTCCGCAGCACTTGGTTTAAACACCCCAAACTATCCAGCACTAACGGCCGGAACGGTTATTGATGCTGAGACAGTGCCAAGCTGTTCGGCTCTCGATGACTTCAACAGAGGCTAAAAGTTTAGACAAAAATAAGCTACTTACTGGGACAGGTAATAATCGTTACCCTTTAGTAATAATTATTACCTGTCTCTTGTAGCCTATTTACACCCTATACGTCGGAGACTTTTCTAATGGCGACTAAGCAAGAGCGCTTACAAAAACTTGTTGATGCGGTGCACGAAAAGCTTGGTGATGGTTCGTCTTTTATAGTTGGAGCAAATACCGGGCACAAAGTGGAAGCGGCGTCTTCAGGGGTACTACCCTTAGATGTTGCTCTAGGCGTTGGTGGTTACCCGAAGGGTAGGATTGTTGAAATATACGGCCCTGAATCAAGTGGTAAAACAACCCTAGCTTTACACGCTATGGCTAGTGTTCAAGAAGCCGGTGGTATTGCGGGTTTTGTAGACGCAGAACACGCGCTAGACCCTTTCTATGCCGAGGCGTTAGGCGTTGACCTAGACGCCATGGCATTAACGCAGCCTGACTGTGGGGAAGATGCGCTAGAAGCGGCGTCCACCTATATAAGCGCGGGCGCACAGATAGTAGTTGTGGACTCAGTTGCAGCGCTTACACCCAGAGCAGAGATTGAGGGGGACATGGGGCAAAAGCACATGGGCCTGCAAGCTAGGCTTATGAGTCAAGCACTCCGTAAATTGGCCGCTGTGATATCGACCAACAACGCTATTTTGATATTTATCAACCAGATAAGGCACAAGATCGGGGTCTTTTATGGATCGCCAGAAACCACGACGGGCGGCAACTCCCTGAAGTTTTATGCTTCTGTACGTCTAGACATTCGGCGCATAAAAACTTTAAAGCACAAAGTCGATGGGATCGAGCAACCCTATGGGTCGCGCACTCGTGTGAAAGTCGTAAAAAACAAAGTGGCTCCCCCCTTCCAAACTTGTGAGTTTGAAATCTGGTACGGGCGGGGCGTTATAAAAAGTGCCGCAGTACTAGAGGCGGCGATTGATGCCGGAGTAGTTGTCCAGTCTGGGGCCTGGTTCTCATTCAATGGTGAGAAGTTGGGGCAAGGCAAAAGGCGATGCGTTGATGCTTTAGAAGAAGACCCAAAGAAACTAAGTGCTTTAGAAGCCGAAGTAATAGCCAAAGGAGTCTAAACCAATGATAACTTTTGAATCCGACGTAACGCCTTCGATGATAATCCGTGGCGATAATCTCAGCGCACTGGCTGCTTTTATGGAAAGTTCGTTTGAGCTTATTTATATTGACCCACCATTTAATACCGGAACAACGCGCAGACAAAAACGACTGCAAGTAACGCAAGACGAAACCGGTGACAGGACTGGTTTTGGTGGGCACCGATACAACAGCGAAGTTATAAGCGACTACCAATACACCGACACATTTGATGGTTTTCTTGAGTTTCTGGAACCACGTCTGGAGCAAGCCCATCGTGTATTAACAGACAATGGGTCGTTCTTCCTACATCTAGATTATCGAGAAGTTCACTACGTCAAGGTGATGCTGGACGACATTTTTGGGCGCGATTCGTTTATGAATGAAATCATATGGGCCTATGATTATGGGGCTCGTAGTAAGAAACGGTGGCCCACCAAGCATGACACTATCCTGTGGTACGCGAAGGACCCGCAGAACTATACCTTCAATTACGACGTCATGGACCGCATTCCCTATATGGCACCAGGATTGGTGGGGAAGGAGAAGGCTGCTAAAGGCAAGACACCTACCGACGTTTGGTGGCACACAATTGTACCCACTAACGGCAAAGAACGCACAGGCTACCCTACGCAAAAACCAGCGGGTATTTTAGAGCGCATTATAAAGGTCCATTCTAATCAGGGGGACCGTTGTTTGGATTGCTTTAGTGGTAGCGGCACCCTAGGTGAGGTCGCTGCACGTAATGACCGCAGTTATGTTTTGATCGACAACAACAATGACGCCGTTCAAATACAGGTGGAACGGCTTTCTTTTGACAACCCCACCCTTTTGGAAATCTGTGAAAACGGGGAGTGGGGCTTGTTAGGGTCTGATAAGGAGCCAACCGATGATTAGTTTTATAGCCGACGTACACGTAGGAAACCATAAGAAGTGTGGCGGGGAGCTAGTGGGGCACATCAACACTAGGTGTCGAGAAGTTATAACTTCTTTTGGCACTGCTAGTGGCGTAGCGGCTGACGGCTCCCTAATTATTCTGGGCGATTTATTTGATAGGCATAACCCGCACCCAGCGATACTGAAGGCAACTGGCGATGCGCTTTACCCCAAAACGCCCACGTTTGTTCTTGCAGGAAATCACGACATTGCATCTTCGCATGAAGGGGATTCTGCTATCTCTGTTCTCGACTGGCTTCCACACGTTCACTGCGTAACAAGCCCTACCCTACTAACACATGAAAGTTTTAACGGTACTTCTGTACTAGCTGTGCCGTTCATTCCGGGCAATATGGCAGACAACGTGCGCGGTGTTCTAGAAGATGCAGACTTTCCAGAAGGAACTATCCTAGCTGCCCATTTTGGTATTAGTGACACCAACACCCCGGAGTGGCTTGTTAATACAGAGTCGTCTGTTTCTATCCATACGGTGCGTAGCTGGTGCGATAAATATAAGCTTGGCGGCGTGTTTGTGGGGGATTGGCATGATCGTAAGCAATGGGCTGGGCCTAATAAGCAACCGATTGTACAAGTCGGAGCCCTAGTCCCTACGGGATGGGACAACCTGGGACATAATTATGGGCATGTTACTACGTACAATGCGGGCGATATTAAAAGCGTGCAAGTACCTGGCCCGCGCTACTTTAATATAGACACGCCCACCGAAGCGGAAGATGTCCTGAGAAAGCTCAATGCAAAAAACTTTGCACGCTTCAAAATAAAGTCTGAACTTTTGCCAGCGGATTATATCCAGGAGCTAGAAAAAGACGCTCGTATTCTAGATATCATCCACGATGTTTCGGTCTCTGCTTGCCGCGAATCGGCTAAGAATGCTGTAGAAGCGGTTAAAAGTGGCACTAATTCTATAGAAGAACTGGCGTCTACTTACATTGCTGGTATGGATATACCCGATGCCACAAAGGAAGCGGTTTTAGATACAACCCTTGCTTATTTGAAACGGGGAGATGCCTAGCATGAATATTCTGCACATAGAGGTCACGGGCTTTCACGGGTTGAATGGCTTCACACTAACATTCCCTAAGAAGGGTGCCGTGGTCATAACTGGGGCTAACGGCACCGGTAAAAGCACGATTATTGAAGCTATTTGCTGGGCTGTTTGGGGCAAAACACTTCGCGGAACTATCCCAGGTGGGGACGATGAAGTCGCTTGTGAGGTGGGACTCACAACTGATGAAGTTTACATTATTAGGCGGCGGGAAAATGGGCGCACCCAAATGGGTTGGAAATACAACCATGACGGCACCTTTGAAGATCCCGCAGAGTTTCCCACCATGAGCGCTGCGCAAGAGGCTTTAGAGTCAATCGTTGGGGACTTCGGCCTTTGGGTTCGTAGCAGGGTCTTTTCATCTTCTGATGCCGTGTACTTTTCTATGGCTTCGGACAAAGAACGAAAAAGGTTGCTCGAAGAGGTGTTAGGCGTAGATCGTTTCGACAGTGCTCACATGCTGTGTCGGACTGATTTGAATACCGGTAAAGGGAATCTTGTGAAATTAGAGCAGGGCAGTGAAATTTTACAAGAGCGCATTAAAAGCCTTAAAGATCGAATTTCTGATTACGAAAAATATGAGAAGAATCTAGGGCCTACAGACGACTTAAAAGTCCTTGAAGACAAACTGTCTAAACTTGAGGAACAATATAAACAGGCACAAAGTGAGGTTTCTGAAGTTAGCGCTGAAGTAAGAAGCTGTCGTAAAGACGTAATAACTATTGAATCAAAACTTAGCTTTGAAGCAGAGAAGGTTGAAAATATTAAAGATGCTAAGTGTCCTACATGCTTCCAAGACATACGCGCAGAATACCGGGACAACGTTCGCGCTGTGATAGATGAAACTACAGCGGCCCTAACCGCAGAGCATAAAACTAAGAGGGCTTCCCTATCTGCGTTAACTGTCAACCTAGAAGAACTGACCGGAGATTGCGATTTGCTATCCGAGGCGTCTTATCACCTAGACACCAAAATGCGTTCTGTAATCCAGAGTACAACCTTTGCCAAAGAAGCTGAGAGTAGTAAGAAGCAGCTTCTTGCTTCTAAAGCCGCCCACGAAGAAGAGGCGGTGTCGCTTGGCGATGAAAAGTCTGAACTACAGGACAAGGTTGATGTCTTAGGCCACGTTGCCACAGTTCTGAACACAAGAGGTGTCCGTGCCCAAGTGGTTACAAACGCACTAAACGGGCTCCAAGCATCGGCTAATTCGTGGCTATCGCGCTTATGTACGGACCTTAGCATAGAATTAAGCGGCGAAACTGTGCAAGCCAGCGGGAAGGTCGTGGACACAATAAGCCTCCACATCCACGGTGGCGGGGGCGGTAATGGGTATAAAGCGCTATCCAGCGGCCAACGTAGGCGGGTGGACGTAGCGCTAATGTTGGGGTTGGGGGCTATAGCTGAAGCCGCTTCCGGCTACTCGGGAGCCATGATGTTTGATGAGGTGTTTGACGCACTAGATTCGGACGGCGTGGCTGCTATCGTCGATGTTCTGTCTGAGATAAGCACAGACAGATTGGTATTTGTTGTTACGCATAACGATGAGCTTGCTAATGCGATACCGGCTGTTTTAAACATAACTACGCCGTTCTAAACGTTAGGACATTGGATTAAAAATGAACTTGATTATAGCGCTGGCCGTCATCTTCCATATTGGAATCACAGATCTTGCGTTCGCAAAAAACCAGGACACGCCCTCTTTAAGAGCAGAGGTACACTGTGCTCTTGCCCTGTCTACGCTATTTCATAACGTGGGGTCTAAAAGTTACAGAAATAAACTAGCTAAAAACCTTCCGCCGCGCATGAAGACGTGCGTCACCTTGGCTAGTAAGGCCGAAGACTACGGACTCTCTATCCCAGAGGTCGTCGCCATTGGTTATTACGAAAGCAAATTCTCTATGACTGCTGTGTCATCTGCTGGGGCCATAGGGCCACTACAAATTTTGCCTAGGTACTTCTGCCCCAAACGGCGTGCACGTGGCTGCGATGTCATAGCTGCGGGTCTAAAGGCAGTAAAAAAGTTTAAAAATGCCTACGGCGACAGTTACCAGTGTCATTACAATGCTGGGCGCGTGTGTAATAAAAGGTCAAAGGGTTACGCTAGAAGAGTAAGAAGCATGAAACGCCTGCTTGAAATGTATGACAACCAGATCTTTAACAGGCTGCCTTTAAATGAAATGGAAACCGAGGGCTCGGACTCCATTCACAGAAAAAGATAAAAAACTTTCAGAAATCCTGTCAGATATTGCGGGCCACCCACGTCTTACGCGCGAGAAAGCTGCAAATAGTCATAACTTTTAGTAGTAGTAGCTATTTAAAGTACCCAACAACTTGTGGGTTTGGAAGAACACACCACAACTTATAGGGGTCATTTTTTTGTACGCTTATTTCGCTTCTTCTTTTGTGAGGAAACACTTAACATATTCCGGTGTGAAATTTTCATTGTTGGGCGCGCTTGCGCCTCTTTCCCAACTGTTTTTGCCTTCTTCTTTCTTTTTCCCATATGCCTCTCGCTCTAAAGCTAACCAAATCTGTTGTAGGGCTTCAAATGTTGGGGACCAGCACAAGTTTTCTAGGCTAATAGCGGCCATGATTATAATTCCAATGACCTCGCCCTTTGAATTGAATACCGGGGCACCGCTGCTGCCACCTCTTGTGGGTATTGTGTAAATAGTTAGTTCATCAAAAGAGCCTGTCCATGGGGAAGGTTTTGCGACCTTATAAGCGCTGCCAGAGTAGAAGCCCTCGAATTTCGGTAACATCTCGGACGAGTACAACCCAAGCGGGGCCGCAAGTGCATAAACACGCTCCCCATATTTTGGTGCCTCGGTTGCAAATTTAACAGGGGTTATGTGCACACCGTCGATCCTCAACACACACGCGTCAATTCCCGTGTATACCGCAAGCACCTTTGCAGGGTATTTCCCCCCGCCTGGGGTTGCCGCTGTCATACTAGATTCAGTAGACATCCTAAAGCCGCCTGTGTACTTAGGGACCGGACGCTTACAAAGGTGCCCAGCCGTCATAATTAGCGATCCGGTTTTATCTGTTGCTATGGAAAACCCTGACCCAACAAATTTAACCCTACTTGCCGGTATACATTGGTCTTTGTGGCAAAGGTTTTCTGAATATGTGTGCGTCAAGAAAACGAATGAGGCCCTGGGCAGTTTAGGCTGTGTAACTGCTGTAGACCCACCGGTTGTGCCCGCACAAGAAAGCGCTACCACTACTAAGAACGCCAAAAATAATCTTACTATTTGACCACCCACAATCGCCTCTCTTCGTCATCAATAGAAACCAAGTCGTCGTTAATCTTTGCGCTTGAATGCCACCGTATTTCCCGGATTTTCCCCTCGTACACATCGTCAAGTCGAACACGAAGGTTCGGTATGATTTCTAAGATGGTTCCGGTAGTGCCTTGGGCAACGACTATTTGGATAGTCTTATCTTTAGTTGGGCAAGTGACCTCAATAGGCCTTTTAACCTCTACCCTTGTCCCCCTGCCAAGTGCCCTATTCACGCCTCTTCTAAAGCTCCACTGCCCGTCTGCCATTTTCGGTCACCAATATCTTCGGCCGTTGGCGCAAATACCGCCGCTGTTGCAAAACACACCAGCACAAATATCAGCGAACCGGCCAACTGCCTGACTGTTGATTTAGCCCATTTTCGCACGCACATACCCCGCCCCTGCTGCACAAAATATCCCGCTAATAAGCGCAACAAAAACCCCTGTTGACTCGCCGTTTGCAAGGCTGAAAAGCAAAAGCCCACAATTTAGGCCAATGCCTGTAAGTAAAATGTCCCGAAGTAGGCTCATGGGGCACCTCCGCAGGCGGTTTCATCCAAAATGTCCATCAATGCACCAAACATTTTTGTTGGGTCTGTGCTCAGTTCGTTCCAAGAGCCGCCAACAGAAACCGATTCCCAGCCGACTTTGTTGCCCAGCCAGTCGGTTACGTCTTTTGTGAACCCGGTACTAAAAGTATAAACAGATAGGTCGTCCGCATGGCTTAGAACGTCTACTAGGTTCTGCTGGGACAACATAGGCTTGAGATAGCTCTGACCCATTTCGTCCGAGAACACGATAATCACGTGGTGAGCGTTTTCCCGCCAATTAATCTTGAAACCTTGGATGCTAGGAACTGACGGGTTGGCTCCCGGCCCCCACGCAAGATCTGATATTTGGTGCGGTAGCGTTTGAGGATCTACAAGGTTGTGCGCTGCTAAATAGAGGGCGTCATATAACATCTCATTGGCCCCGCCAAGATACGACGTAGCCATTGCGGAAAGCGCGGGTACAAAGGTAGAGAACTCAGTAAGATTTTGGTTGAGATATAGCTTCTCAGACAACCCAGAACCAACTGCCGTAGGTCCGGTAACCAGCCCCCAATGAATTGCGGTGGAGCCGGAGTAGCTTGCCGCAAATGTGGTCATTGCTTGCGCCACTGCCCCAATTTCTTCGTACATGGACCCTGAAGCGTCAATGATGAAAAGGATGTCTGTATCCTCTAGCTCTTTTTCAACCTGACCATTGCAATCATTGTCTGCCCCGCCGCAGAGATCTTCGGACATGGGCGTTACTTCACCAACGCAGAGGCCTTCCACAAATGTCTCTGGGGTATTAGAAGTTTTAACTTTACCGCCCCACTTGCCCGCGAGACACGTCATCTCGCCGGGGATGCACTCGCCAACGCCCTCTGTTGCTGGAGGCCCGGTGTAACATCCCTTGACAAGATCTTCGTCTATCAAGGTGTCGCAATCGTCGTCGTGGTTATTGCAGACCTCTGGGTATGGAACTCCAAGAGTGTCATCACACGTCTGGCCGGGTATCGGGAAGAAATGGCAGGGGGCGTGGCACTCCGTCATCGCGGTCTCTGCACAACCCACGTCCACACATGCGCATTGTTTGTAGCCTTGGCCGCATACGAGCGGCGGCTCAAGGCAGGGGAATATTGCCCCAACATCTTCCGGGGGGCAGCCGCAGCTAATCCCGTCGTCTATATAACCATTGCAGTCGTCATCCAACCCATTACACACCTCGTCTTGAGGCTCTTGCGCGGAGCACAGGGTCCACATACCGGAAACACACGTTTTATAGCCATCGCCACAGGCCGTACTACAGCCATCTAGCAAATCCTCATCAATCAGCCCATCGCAGTCATTGTCAAAACTATCGCAATCTTCGCTCGGAACATCGCCGCATAGATTACAAATGTTTGTTTGACCCTCATCAGTAAGACCGTCGCAGTCGTCATCAACGTAGTTGCAGACCTCTTCCGTGGGCTCGGGCGCGGAACACAGCGTTACCTTGCCATTTATGCAGGCACCCTCACCATCGCCGCAATCAGTGGAGCATGGGTACAAACCCTCATCTGTTGTCCCATCGCAATCGTTGTCTATGCTGTCACAAATCTCATCTGTACAAGGGTCACATGGGCTGTATGAAAAGAAGCCTTTGTCACAGTATTTAGTTTGAACTCCTAAAAGCCCATCAACCTCGCACACAATTTCACCGAGATTGGTCGGCCCCGTAGGGTCGCATTCAAAGATTTCTTCGCAGTCACCCATAGTTACGATAGACCACTGACACTCGGAGGCTGTGCACGGGTCGCCGTTTTCGTCGCATATATCTACTGTAACCACTTTGCGCCACACAGCAGATAGGGGCGGGCAGTACCAATATTGGTCTTGGTAACAACGCTTTTCGTATTCGTAGGTATCCCCGGTATGGGGGTCGTAAGTATCGGCGTCTACAAAGCTAAGGGTATCCACCGCGTCCAGTTCATTGGGCGAAAACCCATCGCCGCTGCTCTTGCTACAACTGCTTGCCAGTACTAAAACTAAGGTTGTTGTGACTAACCTGGCTCGCAAAGTATCTCCGAGTGCCACACACTTGCGCGACTGCCCAACCCGGAGCTAACACAACTACAGCTAGTGGTCGTCTGGGAAAAGCAATGCCCTGTGGTCGGGGTTCTTCGAGTTTATAATTAGAAGGGCTTCGTCCATAATCGCCTGCATGTTTTTAGGGGTGCCTTCTTTACACCAGACCCTGATTACACCGGGGTCTTCGCCAACCAACATAGCGGTTATAGTGATGCCTATTTTACGGACGGCTCTTAACGTTGGGTTTTTTGCTGTAGATTTCCAACTAGCGCCTAAAAATTCGTACTTCTTTAGTGTGCCGTGGCGACGATGTTTATCGTAGCAACGTGTACAAAGGCCGCGACTGGCATAACTCGCCTCCACCGGAGTCGAGGTGCAATTAAGACAAGAGTCTAAACCTTGTGGCCATTTATGTAAGCGCAAAACCATGCCGAGATCACTATATTAGGTGTTTTATACACCACGCAAGTTCTTTGAATCACTACAAAAGTAGCGTTTTTATAGATTATTTATAAATAACCATTTGACAGTTACAGCATGTAGTCTTATTGTGTGAGTATGTGCCGCGTTAACTAGCGGATAGTCGGGTATTGCCATGGCCCGATGAATTAACTGGTTTAGTTGCCAGAAAACTCCGGCACCGGACCTCGGAAAGGCATTAGCCATGGGGTCGGCCGTGTAGGGTCGTTAGTGGGTTAGGGCGGAGGTAAATGCGTCAGACTGCGGTTGATCGGCATGTTGTAAAGGCGATGCCCCTATGGGGTCATGGAAACTTCCCCACACTGCACATATTTACCGCTGGAACGAGGGACCATATGAAAGCTGACTTTTATAATTACTATGAAGCCATATTAGCGGCTCGCGGGAATCCAGAAGGCGATGAAGCTTTCGGAACTGTCCCACATGATGGGACCTCACTGGGCGACATTGTATCCATATTAGCCGTCCGCCCGGGCTTTGGAAAACCGGGTTTTGAGGGCTTGGTGTATGTAAACGGCGTACACGACTCAAAAGAAAAGGGCCGCTTTCTAATACAAATAACGGTTTCAGAAGCTACGTGCACAAATTTCAGAATTTGGTACGAGAAAGATTTTGGAAGAGATCCTGCAACAGGCGAACTACTTGAACCAACGAACGACCCCGAAGTCCTACCTGTACAGCAAATCCTTTTAACGTCCCTGCTTATGTACAGGCACTATCGCCAAGAATGCTTTGTTATAGATAGCTTTATGGAAAAGGCGCTTTCAGAAACGCCCATATCAAACGTCCCAGAAAAATACTTTAGACTGCCATACAGGGCTTTTTATGTGGCACTTCCAGACACACAAAGTATCGCGGCCGACGAGCATCTTTTATATGGGCACGGAGATACGGGAAGAAATTCAGCAATCGGAGCGCTACCGACTACCGACCCAGAAAAGCGCTTAGGCACTGGTATTTTCCAGCCCGAAGATACTGGATATCATAAGCTTGGTGGGTTTTTTGTCACAGAACACGGCGACTTCCTGTCCTTACTCATTGTTGGTAGGCCGAACGAAAAGTCCGTTAATGAATCTGACGTTCCTACAACACAGCTAACCCTGTGCCTTAAACATATAAAATGGGGAACCCCTAATGCTATTACTGACTATGTTGAATGGGTTTTGAGTAGTCACGATAATCAGGCGAACGACGCTGGTATCCCTTACGCGCCTACATCCTCGTACCAGTATGCTCGTATGAAAGCCTCCTTACACCACTGCGTTAAGCTCCTGGTAAACTTGATTCTTTATGCTAATAGCACTAACCCAGATTTCACGCGGTCTAACGCCACAAACAGCAAGCATGTACGAAGCCTCAAAAAGAAGCTCAGAAAGTCTAAACTCTCTCGGGCCAAACGCTTAGGGCCTAAAATTTTAAAAGCCACGAAGTGCTCTATTATTATGGTCGGAAACTCATACGAAGCACGCGCCACCCGCAATACTATGACAACCGGTAAAGCGGTTAGTGGTCATTTTAGAAAAGCGCACTGGCACACATACCATGTAGGCCCCCGCCTATACGAAGACGGTACGAAGATTCCGCTGCATTTGCAGGACTCTAAATTACTATGGGTCGATATGACCGAAATTAATCCCGATAGCGACGACCAAATAGAAAAGCGTACCTATGTCGTATCGGCCGCTGCTGATATGTTGGATGACGCGGAAAGTATGGAGTAGCAAAAATGTGTAGTACAAGGTACAACTTTCAGATGGACCCAGGCTTTAAAGATGATTGGCTCGCTTTTATGTCCAAAATAGTGGTGCGCCTTGATAAGGGCGAGGCTGAATATGAGGGCCGCTCCTTCTCTAAAAGTCCAGACGTACTACTAGATGAAATTGAAGAAGAACTTTTAGACGTTGCCGGTTGGTCGTTCATTATGTGGAAACGCATTAAAGAAATACGGGCTGCGCTAGAGCATCTGCCAAAAGACGCCGAAGCCTCGCCTACTATTACAGACCGCGTAGTCAACGCACTAGAAACTGTGGCAACTGCTGTTAAAGACAAAATAAGCCCTTTCGACTACACGATCCCATATCAACCAAAGGATGACGCTGGTGATGAATAGTATCTTAGTCATAGTCGCTGCGGCTTTTATCATTGTGTGCTGCGCTGCGCCGCCAGAGGCCGCTAACCAGCGAGAATGGCGGGACAACTTTATAGACTCTAGTTGTGAACGCTGCCCTCAATGCTGTGTCTTCGTCCCTGTTAATGAGAACAATCTATACGGCCCCTGGAAAGAAGTCTTTGAACCACCGTGCAAAGAGGATGGCAAATGCTAAAGAAGGAAACTATAGCGGTGCTTATAGCGCTTATAACTGGTATAGCTGGCGTCACTACGGCATTTATAAACCGAATGAGCCCCGCCGAGCCCGTCGCAGAAGCTACCTATGAAGTCACTAAGCAGAATTTTGATACCCTGGTTGACGACTTAGACGCTATGGAAACACACCTAGATGATATTGAGCGCAAAATACTTAGGCAGTGCCTACGTCGAATTAAAACATCAAAGGTCACTGCACCTACTAGCGGTGATGATGACCCACTAAAGATTAAGCGCCCACGACGACTGCGTAAAAAAATGCCGCCGTTTGACCGCGCACAGCAACAACGCCCATGACATCGCCCTGGAACGCCGAACAACTTTACTCATCCAATAGCAATGAATGGTACACGCCTTCATATATATTTGATCCGTTAGACGATGAGTTTGAATTTGAGCTAGATGCCTGTGCTACAGAAGACTCTGCAAAGTGTGACGCGTACTTTACTAAGAAGGATAATGCACTTCTTAAAGACTGGTCAGCCGCTGCAAACATTGTGTGGGTAAACCCCCCATACGGGCGCGGCATTGGTAAGTGGATTGAAAAGGCCTACAAGGAATCCCTTAAAGGTTGTACCGTAATAGTTCTAACTTATGTAAGGTCGGATACGAAATGGTGGCACGATTGGGCACTAAAGGCCTCAGAAATAAGAATGATTAAAGGTAGAATCCATTTCATGCGCGGAGATTTGAAAACAACCAACGCCTCACCAGCGCCTTCTTGCGTACTGGTGTTTAGCGAAGACAAAAGACGGCCCGTAATTAAAGCGTGGTCACCGGAAAAGGAGTAATGTTATGGCCGCTAAAAGCGATTTAGTAGATGTTAATGGAAATCCAGTGGGACAGGCTGCTCACGAACAACCTAGTTACTTAGAGCAGGCACTACTAGAGGATGCTGTGCCCGCTTCTCCTGGCGAAAGCGCCGCTTCTAGTGACGCGCCGCCAACACTAGACGTAAATTCTGCGGAGTCTTTCCTATTGTTTCGAGAAAATGGTGAGTATGTCCTGCATCTTGGGCCGGATAACCACGCTGACCTTAACCTGGGTGGATTTCTTGTATCCTTCTGTGTCTGGGCTATGAACAGACGTGAATGGGTGGAAGAGTTTCAGGGGTTCCTAAAAAAGCTGTCCGAAGATCCCCAAGTTATGGACATTGCCGTCGCAAAAGCCTCCAATGAAGCTGAAGCCGAAGCCGAAGCGTCGGACGATGCGAAGTCCTAACTTTTCTGGGGGTTGGATGGAAAAACCTTGTCAACAAGAGCCGTTGTCAAACCCGCTTATTTCTATTGATGATGCAATCAGCGCGATGTTTAGTCCCCTTGGCATGCAAATGCTACTAGAGAAATATGGTGACGACACGCCAGCAATAGAAATTCAAGACGCATATACCCGGGCGGAAACCTGGCTTTGCGGCGGTTTCGCCATAGCTCCGACATCCGAATGGGTGCAATAATGATCGCTATATTAATGCTTATTATCGCAGCAAAAATGTATGCCCGGGGCATGAACATCCAGGACGAAGATGCACGGCATATAGTACTAACGAGAGCGGAATCTATAGATGTTCTAGGTAATAAGTTACTAAAGACGGCTGGGTACCTAACTGGGATTGTGTGGTGCCTTTACGCCATTTCATTAGTCGTTTCCGCCCTTGGATACCCCGAAGTTACTGCGGCGTTAAAAACGTGGTTTATCATAACCGCCGCTGCCATCATTGTGGCCTAAGTACTCCAAAAAATTACCGTATCGTTAGATGATAGCGCCAACTGCGCTAGGAGCGTCTATGCCGTCATCTAAAGATGTAGAGTTACTAGACAAGATAACACCCCTAATACAGACGGGTGTTCCGATAACACAAATCGCTAAGAAGCTTGGTACGAATAGAACCCGTATTTATAGGGTTCTTAAACGTAACAAAGTCGATCTTGGGGATATAAAACCGGCCGCCGTTCCAGATAGTATTGCAATAGAGCGCGACGGCGAAAGCCTTGTACTAAATGCTAAAGGCAGAGTTAAAACTCTCTATGGCCTTCTAAAAGAAGCTCAAATAGACACTAACGAATGGCGGGTGTCTAAATGGACGGCAAACAAATGGGACGCCATGACTAAGGGCGGCGATACCGTCGCCATGTGGCAAGTCAAAGCCTACTTAGAGCGTATCCCAGACTTTGCCCGGTTTGTCCTAGAGCCAGTCAAAAACATCAGCCGACGCCCCGGCAGGGGAAATGCTCAAGGGCTGCTACGTGCGCTTATAATCCCAGATTCACAGAACGGGTACCGCATAGAAAGGAAAACAAACGAGCACAAGCCCCTGCATGACCGCCTCGCTTGGGACATAGCCATACAAGCCGCGCAAACGCTTCAGCCAGAAATCATAGTTTTATTGGGGGACATGCTGGATTTAGGCCCCTTTGGTACTTACCTAACAGAACCCAACCTTGCCTTTACCACTATGCCGACACTTCTAGAACTGCATTGGTGGTGCGCGCAACTTCGGTTGGCCGCCCCAACAGCTAAAATATATTACCTAGAGGGCAACCACGAAAAGCGCTTACAGAAACAGCTAATTGGGCAACTATCAGAAGCTGTAGATCTAAGGCCCGTGAATGACCCAGGTGGACCGGCTGCGCTCTCTGTTAAAAGGTTATTAGCTCTAGATAGTTTAGACATTGAGTACTTAGAGGGGTACCCGGCGGCGGAGCTTTGGCTTTGGGACAAGGTTAGGGTTTACCATGGCGATAGGGTTAGGTCTGGGAGTGGTGCTACTACAGCCAGCCTTATAAAGGAAGCCAACTCATCTGTCGTGTTCGGCCATATTCACCGACTTGAGCTTTGCTCAAAAACCATCACAAAGGCCGATGGGCAAGAAACATTGTTCGCAATGTCTCCTGGATGCCTCTGTAGACTAGATGGGGTTATTCCTGGGTCCACGCACCGCAGCAATTGGCAGCAAGGGCTTGGCATAATTAATCTACTACCGGCAACTGCCTCAAGAAAACCCACCGCTTTGTGCGAAGTGATACCAATTAAAGATGGGCGCTGTGTAATTGGTGGGGCAGTTTATCGTGGTGATAGCCGTATTGCAGAGATACGAAAAGGCACCGGATACGAGTGGTTTTAATGTCTGATATATTCAAGGCTCTAATGGACAACGAGTACAAGCGTGCCCGGGCGCTATTACTGCGAGTACAAGGTCTTTGCGACCGTCGCAACAAAGAGAATCCGCGTTTTATCCTTATGAAAATAGAAGATGAGGTCACCGCGTTTCTGGCCTCCACTAGAAAATAATTTCTAAAGGTTAGAACTTTTTAAACCATTGTTTTTAAATGCTCAAAAATGAGCATTTTGAACGTTTATTATTTGGTAATTATTACAATGAGTTACAAGAGCGATTTTAGGGCCGCGCGAAGTCGCGCGCAAAATAGCGCCGATTCGCGTGGTCACACCAAGCCAATTTTAAACAGTTCAAACTAATGCCTGCCCCAAAAAAACCATTAAAAGAGTCCGACCTTACTGACAGAAAGGTTAGGGATTTACTTAGGAAAGCTTCGCGCCTAGAACTGAATATTTACGATGATCGGACACACATTATAAAGCTTTTGTGTAGGGCTTTATTACGGGCGCGGGGTAAAGACCCCTATAGACAGGGCTAGTCAGTAATCGTTGCTTGCGCACCGCTCTGAGTCGCTTGTACGAGCCATGACTCGTTGGCCCCGCCTGCTACCGCCGTAAACTTAGCGGAAGATCCGCCCTCGACATCTTCGGGCCATATGAATTTATCGCCGTCAATATCGCTAATGGTTACGGGTGCGCCTGAACTTCGATCAATTAAGGTCAATTGTCCCATAAGATCGTCATTGCCGTCAGCACCAGCACACTCAATCGAAACGTATTTGCCGGTTTGAACGGTATCGCCTTCCGCGAGAACAAACTCAAAGAAAACACCCTCAAGGCCTGCCGTAATAGCGGGTAGTGTAATCGCAATCCAGTTTGACCCCGGAGCGCAAACCACCATTGAACCTGAATCCGCTGCTGTTAGCGTTACTGACGCGTTGCCGCCTCCCGCATCAATTGTCAAAACGCGTCTACGGAATCCAAGCCCCCCGGCTGTTGCCGATGAATTTGCAGGCGGGCCGGTCACATCATGTACACGCCCACATTCAACGCTGTTGCTTTTGAAGATAATGTCTTCTGCGGATTGAATCTGAAGCGAACCAGCTACGTTGTTAATCGTTCCGTCGCCCGCACCCGCGCCCGAATCTCCGGTATGTGCAATGCGGAAATAAGAGTTCCCAGCATTATCACCAATCCCAAAAGCTGTATCCAACACTTTACCGGACGCATGCGTTACGTTGTACCCAGTGAATTGAGGTGGCGATCCGTTACTGTCTAGACCATCAATTCCAACATCAAACCCGATATAGTTAGAGCCTGCGTTGTCTGAGCCATCGCACGTCATTGCCGCCTGAAAACCAAACATGACCGCGCCAGCACCGGCCGCGTGTGCTCCAGACGAGTTATCCATAGTAGCTTTGAAACCCGAACACGCGGTTGTCGCGTGCCCCCGTCGAATCTGGGCATCAAAGCAAGCACCAATTTGCTCTTTCGGGTTTGCCCCGCTGCCAATCCGAATACCACCAGCACCTGAGTCGTCTTCGTCAGCGCCTGTAAAATTGAACTGTAGAGCGTGGGTGCCATCCGTGCTCCAACTGAGACCCACATCGCCGTTGTTCTGCCCACTTGTCGTTGCGGAACCGAACAGAATACTTTGTTGGTCGCCCAACTCGATGTTACCGGCAAACGTGGCTGTCGGGCCGGTTTGGCCTGCACTAACAGCAGCAGCGCTTTGCGCGGTTAGGGTCAAAGCCGTTGTGAGCCCGTTGACACTTGTTCCAGTACTTGTGGCCGCATTAGCAACATAAAAAATCAAATTCCCACTAACGCCAGTACCTGTACCCGCACCCGCCGCAATGGATAGTGTTTTACCGGCCGTGTCTGTGCCCGAAACACCCACAACTTTCATAATTTGGTTTTGTGCGGCACCAAACTCAAGGACGGTACCACTAGGACAAGGAATGGACAGTTTAGCGCCCGGGGTGCTGGTGCCAATTCCGACGTTACCGGAACTATCAATGACAAGCCGCTTGTTATCGCCCGTGTCGTCGCGAATAATAAAATTGTCTTCGCCTTCGACGCCTACGGTCCACTCGACGTTAGCCGCGTCCGAGCCTTCGAGCTTAATAAAAGCGTTACTGCCTTTAAGATGGAGCGCTTGAACAGGGCTAGTAGTCCCTACCCCGATTTTACCCGTACCAGTGGAGTCCAGCTTAATAGTAGACGTACTTGCTTGGTCCGCAGTGACCGAATGAGGGTTATTTGTCGCATTAGCATGGGCAGAAATGTCAACACCGTCAATGGTGCGGCCAACACCGAGTTCGCCAGTGCCGATAATTCGAGAAATTAATTGGCCGTCTTTAAAAGTACTCATCTAGCGTCTCCTACGGCTGGTAATAACAAGCCTGACATCCCCAGACGTGTGATTAGAATGCGGGGCTACCGTAACTACAATGGTTTTTGCGAACAAAGCGTCAAAAAGTACCGTGTCTTCTGTGCCCATATTTATAGCTTGTTCTGTAAGAACAGTGCTTGTGCCATGATCGGGGCGAGTTTCGACTTTCCAAAGGCCAGCTTCATCAGCACCCGGGCCGTCGATGCCTGCTACTTGAACTTGGTGTTCAGAAAAAGACCCGGTAGGGTCGTAACCTAAATTTTGAGCGGTAATAGTCCAAACGTTCGATGAGGACTGGTGCCCTACAGCGTATGTGTTTTGTTTAAAGCGTTCTAGCATAATTCCCCTCGGCGCATCCAGATTACTGTACCAACACCTTTTAGTCTATACTTCTAGCATCAAATATATTTATACCACGCAAACCTAGGGCGGTGCTCTAGATATTGTCTATTTCCTTCATTTGAATAGGCTTCCCTTTCAAAAGGATTTTGCAAATATGCTTGGTAAACATTCCTGTAGTCGTACAGTCTTTTTAGATAGAAAAGACCATACAACAACCACTGTAGAACAAATAACAACTCTAATTGTTGCTGAAAATGGATCGTTTCGTGATCCTGTAAGCGCCTATCTTTGTGCGGATATCTAACCCAAACAAAGCATAAGAAGCTAACCGCGTCTGGCTTAAAGGGTAGTATTTTTCCAAGCCACCCAGGAACGCGGCTGCCCCAAAAGAACTTAGGTTTTAACTTTTTAAACATACTAGGCTCTATGTACTGGCTATAACCAGTTCCAGATCCACGTTAGCGTCAGACTGCGCGTAAATACCAGAAAGTGTTGGTGCCGTAGCTATACTACTAGGAGGCGCACCAGCGCCAAACCCGGCTTCTGTGTTTAAAGAAGCTGTGCCAACCAAAAAAGACTTGCCCGGACCCAATACAAAGTAGGCGGCACTTGGGGAAGTATTCCCGACAATGCCCTCGGCGTCCGCCTCTTCCAAAATAAGGTCTACACTATTTACGGCATCCAAATTGGTAACGCGTACATAAACAACCGCTGTGGAGTCGTAGTTACCAGCACTTTCTGTACCGCTTCCAAAAGAAGCGAGTTTTTTATGAGTACCTGAAGTAACCGTAAGAATCCGGCTATCAAACGCCGAAACACCAGTAATGGTAAGCTTCTGCTCGTTGCCTCGTTGGAGACCATTAAGTGTAATGCTCTCTTTAATAGTGACGGTCAAAGCCGCCGGGGTAATCGTAGTCGCCATGAAAGCCTCCTAATCAGCATGTGCCAGAAGTACTGGCTACACGTCTATACCTTTTGGTCCGCAGCCGCACAAAGTATTTATCACCATGATATACTGCGGCGTTTATATACATTCTTTCTTGTTCGCGCAGACGCATTCGCCAGTCACGATGACCGATATCGTTACCGCTCATATGCACCTACTCCGCCTCTCTGGACAGGTTTATAGCCTCTCCAAAGGCATCTGCATCATTTAACATATCTTCGCCAAGTGAGATCTGTTTCTTTTTGCCGCCTTTTTTGCCCGCTTTTTGCAGCCGCCCCGCTGTCTTTTTACTCAAATGTTCTGTAAGGCGGGTATGTTCTTTACTTGGGATATCCATTGCGGCACCACCCATTTTCTTCCACAAGCGCGAATTGTGCATCAGAAGCTCTTTCCCTAGGTGTAACTCGCCAACATGAAGTCTGGCTAGATCATGAGGTTCTTTATGCTTCCTCGCTATCTTCACAGCTTCGTCGTATGTCATGTCAACATACCCCTCTGTGCCCCGGTTCACCCTATTAACTTCTTCCGCAATTTCCCGGGCCACAAAGGGGATAAGATTCCGCTCGGCTTTGTCGGGGCTTCCCCAACTAAACCCGAGGCGTGCCCAAACATAAGCACCAACCTCTGCGGGCTCTATGGTTATTTTCTTTACTCCTAATGGGCCATAGGATTCGAGGCTATGAGCTATAAAGGCGGATCCGATTCCTTCGCCTTGGACGTGAGCATTAAGAAATAGCGACCCATGGTGCACTTCCAAGTCGCCTTCGGAATTAATTGTGAACTCGCGGTGATACGTACCAATCGTATCTAGTGTCACCCCGGTTTTAGTGTCAACTACATCTATATCGCCACTTACCTCAACCCCCTGAGTGTATTTTTCAGACCCTACACCACGATACGTGTAATCATCCTCGCTAACTTGAAACGGGGTTACATTATAATCCCGCGCTTTGTAGCCACCCGGTAATTTTGCGCCATCGAACACGTTTTCAATAGCGTCTTCAATATGAAGCCAATAATCGGCCGGTTCTGTGCCATAACCCGATTCCATGAAGTCGTCGGACGGCGTTTCAGAAAGCTTTTTAAGCCCGCCCTCCAGCGTCCACCCTTCGGGGGGTGGCTTCTTTTCGTCACCGAAAAATACGCCCCGGTCGGGTTCATCTACCTCTAAGTTATCTTCCCAGTACTTTGATGCTGGCATGTAAGCTGGTAACTCTTTGATACCCCGCTTTCGCGCTAACTCTACCCGGTGACGGCCATCAATAACTTCGCCCTTGGCGTTGATCACAATCGGCACATCAAGGTCTTCTTCACCACTAGGCTCAACGTCCCCGTGCGTCTTTGTGTCTACAGCGTCTACCGAAACTTTATGGAGGTAATGCCAGTCGCCTGTTTTGGAAAGTTCAGCCCTTGCACCGGCCCTGTCTATTTGCCCACTTGTATTATTCTCTATGTGCGTCGTGACCTCGTTAGTATCCTTAGCGCCAGTGCCCCCTAGATCTGCTGCGGCAAAAGTGGCTGCGTCTTCAATACCCTGGTCTTCTACCCACATCGCCAGCTTGTCTGCGTACTCAAACCCTTCTACAACGTCCTCAAATGCACCGCCCTCTAAAACCTGCAAGTTCCGCATCTTCTGGTGGTTTTCGGGGGTTACACGTACATGCACTTCCCCATCAGAAAACTCATCATTTAAATGGACGTAACCCGGATCAATGTCTACCGCGATAAGGTGGTCGCCGTAACTGGAAGCCGCCCCATGATCACGTGTAGAGAAATACGCCGAACCATCGTATTCTTTTGAATAGAACGTACCGCTTTCTGTAATACCCTGCGCTCCTTCAGCGCTAGTCCGGTGGTAAAGCGTGACCGTGCCATCATCATTTTTCTTATCGAGATCATTGCCCCATTCCTTGTCTGGGTCGTTAACCCTTTGCGGAGGTCTTTGCTTCGTTTCCATTAACTTTTTAGCGTGTTCTTCTGTAACTGGCACCCACTTCCCCGGCGCAACTTTCTTATGCGGCCCTGTTTTCCAATAATGAACCGTGCCAACCGGTGCTTCCGCAGCGGCTTCCGCGTTCGCTTTTGGTGGAGCCACAAAGTTAGCAGCCTTAACTAGGTCACAAAAGTTCAAACTCTTTTTCTGTTCTTGGTACAGGCGGCCAAGTCGCGGCGTTAGATTAAATGGGTACACAGATATTTTCCCTGGTTTACCCACTTTTATGCTGCCCTTAATACCAAGCTTCTTAAGAAGACTTACAAACCTTGTAGTGGAGAAGTCACCTATAGTTAGCTCTGTAGGCCGTTCTTCGGCCTCGTCACTATCAATAGGAAACAGAGGTTTATAAGACACTTATAGGCTCCTTTATATATCTGGTAGTGGGTCTGGGTCAGGAGGGGGAAGTATGGGTTTAATAATGAACGGGGGTATATACCCAATGGAACCTTCTGCCGCTCCCGCACCGACATTTTCCCAATTTGCGTTTGATGGGTATCCCTTTGCTGGCCACGGAAAGCTACGTACAATTGTGCCAGTAGATGCGTTTGGGGCATAGGATGAGGGCAGGCCATCACCCCAACCTTTAATAATCTCCCACGATATACCAACCGGAATCAGTTTTTGTATCGCTTCTTCAAGCGAATTTTTGAACCCAGCCTCATATTTGTTTGCTTCTGGGTTATCACCTGTACCCGTTAAATAGGGCGGCCATCTGTCCATTCCACCGGGAAAAAACAATGCTGGGCCGAACGGGTGCAATTCACTTATTTGCATGTGCCCACCCCAAGGTTGGCCTTCTAAACGTTCGCCACCACTCGGATACTGCATCAGCGGGTTTGCCGCTGCCTGCTCTCCCGTGACCAATGGGTCTACGGGCTGCTGCGGCCCCAACGGTGCGGGCGGTTGAAACTGCGGAACCCCACAAATAAGATAAGTGCCCATGCCCTCTTCAAAAACAAATACGGGCACTTCATGTAAAAATAAGTGTATGCGCACGTGGGCGGCTTCCCCGCCATAGTGCTCTTTAGTAAGCAAACTTGTACCAACGTTACCAAACCCACCGCTACGCTCTGAAATCACATACGGTGAGATAAAGCCTTCCCCTTCATCCTTCATGGTGTACAAGGCCTTGTACTCTGCGGAAACTTTATCCGTTGGGTTTGGGTCGTCTGTAATTAATTTTAGGCTTCCAGCATGATACCCAGTATCGAACCCCAACAAACTTACGAATGTGTTTGCCTTTGAAGTGCTCGCTATATGATGAAACTTCCACGGGTGCTTTGGATACCCCATAAAAGTTTGGTCTATCCAGTCGCCGTTGGCGTCTACAAAAGAGGGCTTAAATGTCCATTCGCCACCGGGCACCTCTTCGGCCCCAGAAACAAGATTCCCATCATCATCAAAAACTGCGGGAGTTGTGACTACGCTCTCCGCATACGCCTCTTGAATAGGCCTTAGCCAAGTTTCTCTAAAAGACAGGTCGATTTCACTCATAACCGGGACGCCTGTTTTAGACCCGGCGGGTACATAAGTCGAAGCAAAGACAAACGGTTGTTTTGCAGGCCTAGCTACAACACTACCGGACAACGGATCTACGTGCCACTGCTGGACGGCCGCACCGGCCGTCCAAGTGTACGGAATCGTCCATGGCATTAAAGCATGGTGTAAAAAAGCTCTTAATGTATGCAAAGTGCCCCTAGGCCCATGGAGCACACACTGTAAAGCTCTGCGCCAGTTTTCAACTGGAATCCAATGCGGTCTTGGGAAGCCATACTGCCCAGCCAGGGCATCAAAAGACTTCGCGTCACTCTTCATCAAAAGAGTGTCCCTAAAAGCCATTTCCGTTTTTGAAAACGCTGTAAGCATTAGCCTAACCCTATGATCTCTGGAGGAAGCGACGGCACGTCTAAAACAACCTGGGCATTTGCGGGGATGCTGTCCTGTAAATAGTCTTTACTAACAACATCCACTAAATAGGCGTTACACCCAGAAGTTGCGTGGGAATACTCAAATTCAAACCCATTAATCCAAACTTTATAGGGGCCAAACTGCAAGTCTTTCGGAAAAGCTAAGGTTGTCTCAACTCTGATTTTACCGAGCAAATAGCCTTTGGGCACTTTTTCTTGTGCCGATGCTGTTATCTGATTAAGGGTTCTAGTGACCGGTTCTCCGCGCAGTTCTGCTAAGTTCGACCCAAAAGCTCTTAATAAAGCGGGTAGTATTTTGTTTAAACTTTCGCCGCCACATACATCTAGTTCTACAGCCTCTTCAACTATAATTTCTACGCCAGAAATAAACGCCGCTTGAAATGACTTATAGGCTGGAAACTCAACGTCGCCACCGGAGGCCCCAACAAGAAAGTAGACCTCTTCTTCTGGATCAGGTTTATTAATGTCTAGTAGTCTAGGCCTGTCTCCGCCACGGGCTAAAACCTCTGCTGCCGTTTCTTCCCTAGCACCCGCGACATTTCTAAAGCGCGTTTTTGAAGCATTATCGCGGTACTTAGTAACAAGATCTTCTCGCGCAAATTTAGACCCGTGATCTGGGTTTCTGCCGGAGGTTTTATGTTTTGACCCGTACTGGCGTGGCATTTCTACATTGTCATCAAATAGCCTGTCTTTAGAATTAACAAAAAAGGGCCGCTCATATATTAGCCCTGTGCGGGCAGCTAAATTATTTTCATTATGACTAGCCCAAAGCTCGTCCCCGGCCTTCACCACGCTTGGGTACATAGAAGTATCCAAATACTTCGCTACCTTACTAGATGTTGGAAAATTGATAATGTTTAAAGAATCGGCTTCCTCTGGATTATTAGGTGTATAGGGCACCATATCTGCGCCCAGTGGACTATCCCCACCAGTCTCTAAAACTTGCATTTCCTCGACGGTAGTTGCATTTGAAATGCTGCCGTCGGCCAACAATCTAGATGGGATAAGCACAAAAAGCCTATAGCCAACATTTTTCCTTAAAGACCCCTCAATTGTGGCAACAGCAAGCCTTGTCTCAGAAAATATTGATACCGCTATCACATGCGCATGACTAGCCCCTGTAGCACGGCTATATATTTGGTACCGCCAGGGTTCGGAAGGAATGTCGCCCGTTTCAAACTCGATTACTATTTGGTTAGCCCCCAATTTAGAGGCTAAAAGTTCAAACTCTGCACTTGTTACTCTAGGTGCCTGCGGATATTCAGCCTTCTTAAAATCTGTGACTGCGCGCACGCCCGTAGATGCTGCTAAAACAAAATTTGGCTGAATTCGCGGTCGTGCAAACGTAGCGTCCGGGGCAAACACATTAGTGTTAGTAATGTGTACAGACAAGCTAACATCAGAAAGGCCTGTGAAAGCGGGACCATCATCTGGAAGTAGTACTGTAACGGACACTCAAGTACTCCTTAACCGACAAATCTATGCAACCAGCCACCAGCTTTTATGTAGGCCCCAGACGCATCTACTGTCCAATCTGGCACCGTAGAATCAAACCCTCTAAAAGTTGTAGGCCCAAAAATGCCTAATGTTTCGCCCGATGTAGTGAGTAAATAAGCGCTTGGGGCTATGTAATTACTCCCGTAGTCGTGCCCATTACCGCCAACGATAGACGTGATTGAGGCTACGTAGGCTTTCGTTGTGGGCGCTGCTGTGTGGGCATAGCTTTGGTGTGTCCTATTTAAGCCGCCAGAACCGGCCTCGGACCACCCGCTGCTTGTCTGGGGGGTGCCAGCTAAAAGTACAACTGGTTTTGTGTCTGCTGTAGGCGAAAATGGGATGTAACCCCCGCAGTACAGCGCCCAATCTGAATTACTAGCCCCATTGCGCAAGATTAGGCGTAGGTAAGAATAGGAGTTGTTAACGTTATAAGTTTCTGTGCCAGAACTGAAATACAGGTGTGTCCCAGTAATATTAGTGGCGGCTACGCCTCCGGTAACCAGGGAAATATTGCCGGTTGTAGCCACAGATCCGCTAAAGTTACCGTTGGAACTAGACCACGTGCCTGCCTGGTCTAGTTCATAGAATAGGCCACCGCTTTGCCTAGACAATTTAAGCTGCCACTTACCACCGCCCGGGTACTCCGCTTTAGGTTCAATAACCATATACGGGGTGCCATTACCGGCAACAAAGGCTAGGCCGTTTGAAGGGGTGGCAAAAGAGTCGGCTGTGCCGTTTCCGGTGGAGTCAACGTAAACTGCCGTGTTGCTGTCGTGTACCGCAAATTGCAGTGTAGACTGAGAGCTATGCGTAATTGATTCGTAAATAGCGAACATGAGATCGCCAACATCTACGGTACCATCGCTGTTGTGGTCGGGCAGCGGTATTTTTTGATGAAATTCAGCCATAATTGGAGTCTCCTAAGTATACTTAATATCCACTATCAGAACCGCCCGTACCAGAACTACTTGAAACATAAGGGGTGGGGCTGGAAGTACTGGCGGTAGAACCGCTGTTTGTCGCGGTTTCGGTTTTATTGAACCTAGGCCAATTTATCCAGCCTAGACGGGCATCGGCTACAGATACCTCAAAATTCCCAAGCGATCTATCATCCCAAGCTCTTGTAACTATAGGGGCGTGACTAGCGCTAGTGGCCGCTGCCCAGTCCCTGTCCCGCTGATCTACAGGTTGGGATAATGATAGCGACACAGGATATGTTGGGTCTAGCATATTTGGCATCGGCTCCGGCCTAAACTCAAAAGTTCTAACATTTTCAGCTACCTTAGTACCATAACGATCATAGCCACAAACATTTAGCACATGAAGTTCTGTTGTGGACGATGTACGGGGCATTAAAAATGTTGCCTGTGGGGAGTTATGCACGTGCGTTATGTTGTTGGTATCGCCATCAACCCAATATGACCACCAAGTAATATCGTAGGCCCAAATTATTACATGCACCGAAGCATTACTAAGGTCCACATTAACGAGGCCGTCAGTAAGCCTATAAGGTCTGGCAAACGTTAGTGATATAACGTCAATGATTGGCTTCGTATCGACACTGGTGTCTAAACTATGTTTCGGCCTAGCCTTAATATTTGCGGTGGCTGGGGATCCAATACGCCTTTCAAGATCAAAGACCGGATCTTCCGGGCAACCGCTATCATCAACAAAACTTGCCGGAGTTATTTCAATAGAGGCTACATATGTGTCGCCAACGGGACCACCATTGTAATCTACCGCTTGGGCATAAAACGTATAATGGCCGCCGGTTGTTATCACATGAGCGGCCTTGTTTCCTGAAGGAACAGAGGTTCCACTTAAAACACCATTTGTAGTTGTCATAGCACTAGTAGACCAGTTCCAATGGTGGGCCTCGTGCCGTGCTCTAAGGTGGATCAGGCCTTGGTGATAAAAAACATTAAAATAGTTTAAACCATTTATAGGTTTAGCAATTGTTTTATTAAACCATTCCCTGTGTGAATACCTATTTTCAGTAACCCGTTCGCCGTCAAAGTTTTCGTCTGCGACAAAAATCACAGAAAGGGGCCTTACCGAAGAAAGCGGCAATAACGGACTGGTCTCAGCTATAGAAAACTTCGTGCCGTCGCCGCACATAACTTTATCAGCGACAAATGGGTAGAGTTCGCTAGGAGTACTATATTTATCTAGGGCTAATCTCGATACGGCTAGGCGAACTCTTGCAGAAGTACTAGTACCCCGATTTAGCTCTGTTTTGTACTTACTAAAAGCGACCTCTACATCATCAATAAAGTACGTGACACGATAATAAAATTTAGTGAAATTATTATTAGTGCCATCAGGGCCATGTGAAAATTCAAGCGGGTACCCTTTATTGGAACTAGCGCTCTGGTCAAAAACATATGTTCGCCCACGAATTATATCTATAGTTGTTTGCGAGGCTCCATTAAACATAAGTACTAAATTAGCTCTAAATGTCCCGAGAGCGCTTCCATCTGGGTTATACAAAGCGTTCAACTCGCCTACGGGCGATGCTGTGTACGCAGATCTAGACCCCCCAGGCGCAGGATCCTCAATAGTAACATCGAACTGTTCTTCTGGGTTTTCTAGCCAATTAGTGAATATGGGATCCACAGAGGACACTCCAGAATGGGGCAAACCGTCTAAACTAAAAGTATCATTAGGAATGATCACCGTTTTCCCACCAGAAGCATCTCTAGCGAAATAGGTTGTGTTTGTAGACCAATTCGACGCCTCCGTGGCAGTAATTGTTGGGGCTGTTCCGGGCGCGTCATCTTGAGGGAACCCGTCCGAAGAGAAGAAGTCGTAGTACTCACCAATATCGGGAGCGCCGGTATGTTCGGCACTACTGCCGTCTGTCCACGTTGTGGTATTTGTCGTGTCTAAGCGTGCGCCCTTTGCGGCAGAAGACCTGTCCGCCGATGCTGGTGACCCAGATTCTGATACAGCCTCATGCCTATATTCAAGTTGCCCATTAGGATAAAGGACCGCCTGGTACTCAAGTAGCCTATGATCAGAAGCCGTATGTGCGGGATGGCTATAAGTAATCCAAGTAAAAATCGCCCTCTCTGGGGAAGATTCGCGCCTAAAATAGAGCCCACCATCAACGTATGTTTCGCCGTAGCTATTTACCGCTGCACGCTGTGTTCTTGAACCCGCCGGTTTCTGCGGCGTCCACCACGGAAATATTAGAACATTGGACATCCCCCCGGCATAGGCGTTATTCGCGGGTGAGTGCATTGGGTTTCCGGCATCTTGAGTAATGTTCCCAGAAAGTAAAACCCAGCCATTTATAGAAGCGCTTGCACTCGTGTAAGAATTTTCACCCATCGGAAATTTAAACCCTAGGGATACTGACTCAGAAACATGCTCTTTAGCACTAGACCATAGGCCAACGTTACTCCCGTTTAACGGGCTTAGAAGCCTTGCGTCCCCATTAGAAGCCGCATAATAAGGCGAAATCAGCCCTTTAGTTACATTGCCGGTCCCATCGTGGCTTTCGAGCACATAATCTTTAAGACCTTTTCTAGTGCTCGCCGTTACGGCATAAATTCCACCCTGTAATTTGTCTGAACTATCTACGCCAGCGAAATAATACGTTGTGCGCCCGTATGGCGCGGAAAAGCTTCTGGAATGAGCACCATCATCGGCCCCGCGAATAAAACGGGTATTACCTCCCATATTAAAATGGTTGCCACACACCGGATATAGCGTGGGCATATCTGAAGCAACTGTAATAGTTACTGTGGCGCTAGGATTACCTGGTGTTCCAGAGGAACTAACACCAGTGGTGTACAGAGAATATAGCTGGTCATTCCATCCGAAACTGGGGGGTTTTTCCGAAAACTTTAACACGTTGCCGCTATTGGTAGTGTCGCTTACATCAAATACATATGTGTTCGCTTCGTGTAAGGTAAACCCGCCCTCGTATCCGTCCCCAGAAAGCGGGTCATTTTTAAAAAGAAACTTATCGTCCAAAACCTTTACTGTAATGTTGTACGTATAGTTCCCAGGCGTTATTAGCGGGGTACCCCAAGTATCTACTGCGGCTAGATTGGGCGGATAGGCGTTAGACCAACGAACACTAGAGTACCCTCCGCGCAGATAAATGGTGGCGGTTTGCCCAGATATTAAAGTTGCGTGGCCTTCTACGCCTGTTAAGTTCGACATTAAGCCTCCGCCGGGTACAGACCTTCGTCATCTACACGTATTGGTCCGGTTAAATAGTTCGGTGGAAGGCTTTTGCGTACCCGATATGTTGGGAAATCTCTTACCCGTCTGTCAACATTTATGGCGTAAGGAAGCGTAACCGCGTATTGAGCATTAGCGGTGTCTGGTACGTAGCACGTATACACGTGTATGTGATAATCGCCCACATAGCACGGGGGTAAAGCAAACTGCACCAAACCGAGTTGTACAACGGGGCAAACGTCTATGTTTCCCTGAATAGCGGCGTAGCAAAAACCGACCTTTGGAAAAAGCTCGCCTGTGCCCACGTGCGCAACTCTAAACTTATACCTAACAAACTTGAAATTGGTGCCCGCCTTAGCCAAATTTATGGGTAATGTCCCGGCTATAGTGACTATATCGCCGCCTTCATCTGAAAAAACGAGACCCTTCCCATCCATATCAAGTACGATTGGTGGGGCCTTGTCAGCTTCGTCGCCAAAACCGGCATCTGGGTCTCCTGGGGTTAAACTAGGGGTATCGTCCCCAAAACCCTGATTTGGGGACGCATCAGAGCCGTCACCCCCATATTCGTATGGCTGGGGAACGACGGGGGGAACCCCAGGAACCCCAGGAAGCGGTTCGGGATCGAAAGCACCTGGCGGAGCCTCATTGGGAGCCGGATCAAAATCGTTGCCAAAGCCCCAGCCCACAATTAGTACCTCTTCTTCCAGTTAACAATGATATCAAGCGCGTTAGCTGTGAAATCGTCGCCCGCATGTCCGCCACCACTAAATGTAGACGTTGTGGCGCTACCGCTTGTACCCAAAGTAATGCCCCCGCCCGTGGCCATAGTTACAGTCGCATCCCCATAGCGTGCCCCATAATCATTTAAAACTGTTACGCGTACAGTAGCCGTAGCGCTAACGCCGCCCGTAAAGTCTGTTTTTGACATCCCGGCGCTACCGGTATCTACCAAGGTGATAGTTGTGTTCCCAGAAGACCCGACTGTTGACTGCGTTATAGTCACCACATTGGTGCTCACAGCGCTTGCTGTGAAATTCGCGTTGGCATTTATAGCCGTTGCTATATTAGCGGCCGTTTGATTATTACTTACTGTAGCTTCCCATTCTGAGGTCTCCGAGAAAGTGGCGCGCACGCCAGAGGTGGACACAAGTTCAATCGAATCCGTAGAGTTGAGTTCGGTAAAATCAGTGACAGTTACGGTTGCTGTAGCCGCATTTTGCACACTTGTGTCAAGCGTGGGGGCGCTACACACAAACTCTGTTCCTGGATAAGTAGATGCCGTGTTATTAATCCACGCGGCAATATTTGTTGCTGTGGTGTTATTACTCGTTGCCGCGTGCCATGTAGTATTAACTGTAGACGCAAACACATAGGCTGTTGTCTCATCCCTCGTATTAAGCGTTACCGTATCTCCGCTAGTAATGGCCGTATAGTCCGTTACTATCAAATCTATGTAGGGCCTTGTTGCCTCAAGTAAAGCGGTTGGTCTCGCAACAATTACAGAGCCTTGCGCACAAGACACGGCCCCAAGATCGGCATAAGCAGATAAGGGTTTTCCTACGTCAGAAATATTTGTATGCGTAAGAGTTACGTCCCCTAAAAGAGTTCCGGTGGTAGAAAGGGCGGTACCAGACTCAACATGGGGCGTGTTCAAGCCCTTAAACTCACTGGCAGTTAATAGTCTAAACTGTACTACAGTAGGATTTGTTGACCCTCTAGCCTGTAAAGCGGAAACACCGATTGAATTCACAGTTAGATTAGTATCTGCGACCGTGAAAGAGGCTAAAATCTCTTCTTCAAGCCCGCCGCCCTGCAAAATATTACTGCGGCCACCGTTATCAAACCCGACGATAGTGGTATTAGATAACGTGCTAAACAAGTACGTGTTACCGGCAGCGCCGGGAACGGTTTGGGTTATGGTCAAAGTTCCGGCGCTATCGTCCGCAACAGTAAGTTTCCCGCCGTGACCCCCTTCGTTGTCAATTGCTAGTTTTAACTTTGCGGCGATGTTCGCAACAGACTCATCGGCCTGAAAATCATTGTTCCCCCGTGTATAGTCTGAGGCCAGAGCCGCCGTGTAAACAACAACGGTTCCATCGGTAGATATCAGCGTTAATGTTTCAGACGAATCTGTCGCTGGATTACCAGTAAATGTAATGGTCGCTTGGCTTCCAAGCGGGCCTAATCCCGTAAGATGTTCCCAGCGTGTGTGCCAAGCACCGCGAACCTGATTAGCTACCTTTGGGGCAGAAACAGATAAAGGCTCATAAGCCAAGGACACGGCACCACGATTCGCCATAGAAGCTTGCGTAACGTCAGAGCCTTTATGCGTGTGCATGCCTGTAAGCACTTCTTCGGCTACAAGACGATCTAACTCCTGTGCACTAGCCTGTGTACCGGCCAAACGCTTAACAGGGGCCACGGCCGTGTAAGAAGTGTTTAAACTTTCTACGGCGTCGATAACTTTGTGCACAGAGGTCGTCCATGCCCGCTCGCCCGCTGCCGGTTTTTCTAGACTAAGCCCTGCCGACTGAACGCGGATTGTTTGCAAAGCTGTGCTGGGTGCTCTGGTAGGATCTGCTTCACTAACGGACCCATAAATGTCCGTTACACGTAAAAATACAAGGTAATTTCCCCACGTGTCTATAGAGGCTAGTGTTGGGCTAGAGGTGCTTGGGCTCGTAATAACCGCAGAAGACCCCTCTGGTTTAGACAATAAAACCCACGTAAACGTTTGTATGTTCCTACCACCCTGTGAATCCACTCCCGTTGCCGTACCAAGAGCTTGCGTTAGGCTTGTGCCAATCGCACTCTGATTTATTAAAACATCTACATTAGTAATTGCCGTTGGTTTAGACATTTACCAACCCCCTATTACGCCGCGCTGACCCGGATACCCTGACCACCAATCAATGCTGGGGAATATATTTGGCGGGTTTACCTTACCTATGTCTGCTTCAACCGCCAACCCGGCTTCAGCGCCAATGCCAGAGACTTCCAAATATGGGTTTGGTTCCCCGCCCATATCAACAGCAAGATAATTCATATTATGTGCATCATTACAGCCGGGGGGCGCGGCTGGTGATTGCGCCGATAATGGTATATACGAATCCCCCTCAACGACAATATCGCCTGTGTTAGCTATCCCTTCAGACGTGTTGGGGCCACCTAAATTTGAAACTGGCCACGGATGCTGTTGCTCTACACTCTGATTGTGCTGACCAAAGCCTACTACGTTGTCGTATCTTCGCCGCTTACCATATTGGTATCCATACGTAGTAGGCCCGCCCTCGTAAGCAGTAGAATCGTCTAAATATCCTGGGGCCTCCGATGGCTTCGGTGTATACGAATTTTGGACTCTCCCATATGCCAGCGTGTCGCCATAGCCGCTCATGTGCTGATCCATTGCCGAAACCCTCGTTAGCGACCTCGGCGTTCGCCAGAGTTGTTTCATGTGCTGGTCCGCCCATCCCGCGTTGCCCAAATTATGCGCGGCTGTTCTATCCCCAGAGTTAGTACCGCCCTCATTACGGTATACAAAGTCCCCAGTATGTCTAAAGTAATTGCCGTATACAGTGATATTGAAATTCTTAGGCGGATGCGTGGCGATGCCCTCAGTTGGGTTATTTACATGAACTAGTATTCTTTTGTGGATCTGCTCTCCATGAACAGAGTTAGAGCCCACAATCCCTAGCGTATTGCTGGCATTTACCGCAAGCGCCGTATTTCGATACAAAGTATCGTTATAGTGTACCTGGGAAGACTCAGGTTGGTGCTCGTTTTGGGCGACCCACTCGTACCGAAGATCGTTGAGATGGTCTCCTGATCCTCCGGCGTTGCTCGCACCCCACGTAGATAGGGGTTGCACATGAACGGCGGTAATTTGAAACTCACACGGAACCATCAAACAAAACTCAAATCCGCCTTCAAAAGGGATTAACGTCCCATCGCCCCACCCATTACCTGGGCCAACAAGTCTCGGATAACCCGCGATGCCGTTGGGGGAAAATCCCCGAGTAAGCATACTTGCCGCGTCCGCTACCTGGGGGTTGGGCAGGGCCAAATCCGACGAAGCGGCGGCATAATGATCCCCACTGCCGTAGTCCACTGCGGGAGAGCCGTCGTCCATCTGGCTTTTACGCGAGTATGTCCTCGGAGCAACGGAGCGAAAGGCCCCATACCCACCATTTTTAGCTATAGAGCACTTATGAGGGTTAAACTGCCTTCCAACGGGGAGCCAGCCGTTACTGACCGTTTCACTGGGCTTAGAGCCCGCAAACAGGCCGATTCCGTGACCCCCACTAAGGTGATTCACTTGCTGGGCATCTTCTGGTTCGCCAAGGGCTGTAGGTAATACCCTAGCGGTATTAGCGCTCCAATACCACGACCCTTGGTAAAGAATGTGCGGGTGTGCGAAAGCATAGTTGTCATAAAATTCTTCTAAATGAGAAAGCGGTCTAACGGTGTCTGTATTATGACCATCAAATATAAAGCTGCCCTGACGATTCTGCGTCGGGGCAGCATTAACTTGGTGCTGAAACCACGAATCCGTTGGTGCAGTACCTGTACCGAATTGTAGATCAGTCTGCGTTTGGGGCTCGTTTAGTGTGCCTTTTCTAGGCCCTCCTGCCCAAGCTGTTTTAGCTTGGCGCTCATACGTCCGCCGAAACAAATAGGGGTCTAAATCTGTCCCCGATCGAAGCTGGCTAACAGCACGTGCAAGCCTAAAAACCAATTCACCTAAAGAAGTGCAATTCTGACCAAAAATGGGATCATCACTATTCATCAAGCAATCGTACAGATCAAACGCCCTGCCCGGTTGACCGTTAGAATCAAAAAGAAAAGACTGCGCTGACGTATGATTGCCCACAAAGCCAATGTCCGCATCTGCGGCGCTGGAATCACCAGTTACAAGGGTCGATGTTCCTGGCATTATGTGATAAAGATCCCCTGACAAATGGTCAATGCCATGTGGGTACCCGATCGGGAACTCTTCGTAATTAGACTCTAGCCCAGCATCAAAGTTACTACATTTTGAAGGTCCATGATTATCTGGGCCAGAAGGGCGAATACGTTTTTTCACTGTATCCGTGATAGAAGTTAGCCATCTATAGTACCCACTAACCTGGCTTGTATTTTTAACCTGAAGTAGATCTAAATGATCAAACCTATTATGAATATTGCCAATAATGGGTTCTATTGGGTTCCCTCCGGTACCCCCGGATTTTGACCCGGGCCAATATGGAAAAGACGCTCGACTAGCGTATGAATCGTTCGGGCTCATAGCTACATTTTTAGCGTTCCCAGCCCATTGCCTCCAATAGTCAAACGCGAGCACCGGCCGCCAAACGGGGCCTGAAGCGTATCGAGCATCAGAACCGTCTGCGGTTAAAGGCCCTTTATACATACCGACGCCATCAAATGCGCGTACCCAACCGGCTGCCCGCATTTTGCCCTCAGAATCCAATGTCGGGGCACAGGCAAACTCAACAAGACCCTCTACTCTCGTATGGACGGCTTGAAGTACTTCTTGCGAAGCTGCCACGCTCCAAAAGCGGCGGCTTTCATTCGCAACAGGGTGCTCTAGCCTACGCGCCCAAATAGACCACTCTTTTGCAGCACTTTCGCCGCGCGAGTTAACGTCCTCAAGTAATTCAGTCACGCCGACTGTTATAGTGGTCGGTTGGTCTGGGTTTGCGCCATCAAAACAAGTTATAACACCTGTCCCGCCGCTTTTATTAGCCCAATACTGATCCGGCTTACCACCATCAACGTCATCAGTATAATCCCACATACCTTGGTTAGACCGGTAAACATAAAAGCGTCCTGAAACTTCAATCCTGCCTAGGGTAAAAGCACTATTATCTACAACAGGGCGTTTATCTTCAGATTGAAAGTTATCTGTGGGGACAAAAGAGCCGAAGCTCTTTTCTTCCGTTTTCCAGACTTGTTCTTCTTCGTCGTAATATCTGGTTTTACCTGGGACTAGACGCCCTTGCCCAGAATGTATTACATCGGGGATAATGCCGTTTGCATACCCTAGCCCCATGGCATGCGTTACCTGCTGCATATAGCCATACGGAAGCTCTGCAAGTGCCGCAGCGTCTACAATGTCTAAACGTTCGTTTTCGTAAAACTTGACCTTTTTCATTCAAAATCTCCCTAGAAAAGATCAATCTCGTCAGGATCTATTCTTAAAGAATGCCGTGCGTCGATGGGCCACACGTCATTTAGCGGTTTTTTTACATGGACGTTTATAATACCGTCAATAGCCATGATAGTTGAATACAGTTCAGCCACCAATAGGGGATCTCCGGGGCCTAATTCCGCCGCATAGTAAAGAACCCTATTCAGAACCTCGGGTCCAGCCGCTTCAATATCAGCGCCTACTGCATACGTAATATCAAGGCTGACGCCGCCAGTAACAAACTGTGTCGTAGGTAATACTACTCTTACTCGCGTACCGGCAGGGCGATACCCGGGCATAGCCACAGGATCACTAGGATCTCCCTCTATTATTGCTTGAAATTCTGCAAGTGCCCCTATGTAAACTCTAACGGGATTTTCGTCGCTTCCAATAGAAAGTAAATGGCCATAGGTTGCAAAGTTAATGCTTTGCCCCCAGACCGCTATTTGCGTATCTGCTGAGACATCGGACCACTTAATTTTGTAGTCCGTGTTTAAATACAAGATACCCCGCTCGCCAATAGATAGTACAAACTTTTCGCCGTCTGGTATGCCGAACATTTGCCGCACCTTGGGGTGCGACAATGGGTAATAAACAAGAGAGGATTCCCAGTCTTCTGGGCCAGCCCAGCCTTCCCAAAAACCACCTAAAAGAACGTTGTCATCTGTAAGATCTTCCACGGAAGGGGCTTCGTGCGTAAAATATGGCGGCGGATCACTATCATAAGGCCAACTATAGATTGTTTTTGCACTAGATTTGGAATAGTTTTGAGCCAGTGTAGCCCCAGTAGAGAGGTTAGCGGAGCCTGGATCTACAAGAAGTTCTGTGTACCCTTTAACCTCGACGGGCTCATACACGCTTACGTGCTTAAAAGTAGTGCCATCCGTCGAAGAAAACGTCTTGGCTATATACATCAATGCAGCAGATGTTATTCGACTTAAGGCCCCCAAATAATTTCTGGCCCGGGCTTTTAAAGCAGCGTCACTTTCACCATCAGTGCCCCCAATGCAGGGGAACACATTTGTAGAGGCGACTATTTCGTCTGGAGCGCCTACTGGGGAGAGGTCAATAATATCCTTACTGGCATTACCAATGGTCCCAGCGGCAGTAGAAAGCACCCTAATACCGGCAACTAGCGGGTTATTGGGATCTGGGTATTCGTGCGTAGCATCAACAACCCATGGGCCGCCAGATGGAGCGACGGTCATATCTACAAAAACAGTAGCTGTTTGTATATAAGACACATCCTCGTTATCAGAACGTTTGTAGATCAAGCCCGCCGGTATTTCTAGTTCGTCTGGAGAAGTTTCAAGACGTACTAATGTTAGCCGCATAACCTCGCCAGAAGCCTTTGAAGCTTCTTTGCGCCAAATTTGGGCCAAAGGTAGGTCTTGAATCCTTAGATCAAGGTCTGAACCACTAGCATTATCAAAATCAAAAGAATCGCGGATTTGCTCTAGCCGATATTCTGCCAGTTCTATCTCTTGAGCAACAGTGCCCAATAAATGCGTCAGCACAGAGCCTGGGCTTACGTCCGTAAGTTTAGACTGTGTGACCACCCGCGCCAGTAATGACTGGAAAAGCTCATCATATAATCTAGGTACGTAAGGCACGCCTGTTTTCCTCGCCTATGAATTTACTGGCACCGTTAAAGAAATAGAAGCCCCAGAAATCGCCGTCGCCTGGGAGTTTACTTCGATTGCGTGCCCTACGTCTATGAGTTCTAATAGTTTATACTCTATAATCCTTGGATCGCTAAGAATTTGATTCTTCACATCTTCAGAAATAAACACACTAGTCTCCATAGAGATGTTGTCTCCCGCACCAAACGCCAGCCCATTATCTGGAAATACTAAGGAGTCGCCTGTGCGCATAGAAAGTCTATGCTGAAGACCCTGTTTAAGGCACAACGGACCAGTTACAATCTTTACGTCGTTAAACTCGTCATTAACAGCGACTAAATCTCCGTCGTCAGCCAGCAAATAATCCGTTAAATATGGGTCGTCTGTGGGCGAAGATCCTAGTGCGGCACTAAAGTTTGAAGTAGGCACAATAACTTTTGCACCCATGTGCAGAGGCTTATGTCCTGCTAAGAAATCGGCCTCGGTGCCGCCATTAAGTAGCATTAAAACTGGCCACATATCCACAGACCCTAACTGCTCTAATGCTATAGACTGAAATGTGTCTCCATCTTTAGCCACGTAAACTTCTGTGGGCTCAGTTTCAGCATCTGGTGGCGGCACATAACCGGGCATAGAGCCGAAATTAAAATCCAACGCCTGTGTGGTCCAAAACGGGTACGGAATTTTATCCACAAAATCCTTATAATTTTTTGTAAGGGTGGGGCTTTGGCTGGCTTTTTGGTACACCAACTGTTGTGACGTTTGAACTGCTCGATAACCCTCTGTACCTTCTCTATAGGATCGTTCTGCTTTGTCTAGAATTGGATTGTTCCACCAAGTGGGGATTCCGTAGGCGTAGGCCACTTGTGGCACAAGATTGCCAAATGCTGTTTTAAAGTTCTTACACGCAACGTCTAAACTTCCTATTATCCCAGTCACAGCGCCAACAACGCCGCTGGTAAGATCAGTCACAGCGGTTGAAAGCGCTTGTGTTGAACCAACTACCGCGTTCATATAAATGTGCTGCGCCTGCATAAGATTTCCGACAACCATGCTCTCGGCCCGGTTCGCAATATCAGCGCCTTGAGCTATGGCCTGTTGCATGGTCTCCAAAAAAGATAGCTCTTGCTGCTCAATATCAAGCGCGTACTCGGGCGAAGCCCAAAGACCTTCGCCCCAAGCCATAAAATTAATGTCATAGGTATACCCAAAATGAGAGCCGCTTTTACTCCTCGAATAGTTTAAACTTAATGGCTCTACAAAAAGATTCAGATTTTCATAGGGCGCGTGGAAAATCATTAATTCTGTGTTAGTTGATCTGTAGTAACGTTTTGTACCCTTACCCATTCGGCCTAGAGCCCTTGTATAGTTGTCAACAAACTCAATCAGAGAATCAAGAATCTCTACGCCCGTCTGCGGACCAGATACCTTTTTAGCCTTACCGCCACCACTCGGCATGATATTAATTCCTGGGTGGTCCATCGTAGGAGCCATTCCCGATATGCTAATGTCATAAAGCATTCTGTAACGAACTTGTCGTGCTGGAACGGTACCAAACGTCATCACAGGTGTTATTTGCGGGCGTTTTGTATAACTTACTGAACTTACAAAAGGCAGAATCTGTGGGTCAGGCCTATAAGGGCCTGACCCCTTTTTCCATCCGGGTAGAAGCATTGGTACGCCCTTCTTAAGCCTCCAATAAACCGGGCGGGTTGTTAAATAATAAAGGGTAGACCTACCACCTCCTGGACGCCCTCTACCTGTTGCTTTAGCGTACCAATTATCAATTGGTGGGTGTAAGGGGAGTCTGGCGCGTTTATCATCAAGCCTCTCCTGGTCTGCCGCACTAAGCTTTTTACTGCCAAACTGGTTAAAATTAAAGCCGGATTTCATAGCGGCCCCCTATACAAGCTCAGATTCGTCGTGTGTACTTAGATTCTTAGGCTTCTCGTCGATGGGTACCCCATCAATATCAGCACTAGCAATATACTTTGAGGCTTCTACGCCTCCAGGTTTTTCCTCACTCGTGAGAGAATTCTCTTTTGAAATACGCACAAAAGGTACCCGCAAGTCGGTGCCGCCAGGGGTATAAAACCCCTTTTCTGCCACTCCCAATGCGTTTGTCTCAACAAATGTTGTTGTGCCGTTATCCTCTGTTGCATATTTCAATATTTTTTGTCTAAATGTTTCATAATAGCCGCCTGCTTCCTGTAATTCAGTGAAGAGGGCATCCTCGAAACCTAAATTAGCCCAAACTCTCTCCCCGGCAAAAACTTCTGTGTACGGAGGTTTGCCGTCTACGGCACGATGAAGCGCCGTTGCCCCTAAAACGGGATCTAATGCGGCTACTTCCGCAGAGGGAAACACTGTCGTATAAGCGAGTTTGTTCTCTACCGCAGCCAGCTTTATCTCAACCTTCGACGGACCCTTCGCGGGATTAGGCCCCCCAATATCTGGATCAAATGCGGCTTCGAGGCTCTTCGCGGCGACAAGCGCCGTAAATGATGACAAGGGATTTCCCTGCTGAATAGCTATAGCCCCAACACACGCTATGTACTCATCAAGGTCCATGAGCATTTTAGATAAAAATTCGATCAGCCTTCCACCATAGGCGGCATTTTCCAGCGGGTTGCATTGCGCCTCAAGGCCTGTCGGTACTACAACACCAGGCTGCTCTTTTTTGGGGTCCGGTCTACGTATAAGCTCAATATTCCCCATACTAGAATCCAACTCTAGTAAAATTTTAACCATGTCGGGTGCTTGCAGATTACGGGCAGTAAGTTTAGCCATCCCGTCTGCCCGGGCAACAATCCCCGCATACGCATCTGCGTCATAACCAGAGGGGAACTCGCCATTGTGCGCAACGAAATGTTCGGTGTCTGTCCCTTCATTACCAAACATAAAAAAGTTTGGACACTCTCCTGATATGCTTATTTCGCGCTCCAACGCCTCTGCTGACGGAGTGACAGCACCACGACGATCTCCGGCGTCGGCCTGATTTACAATGCCCATAACATATGGTTCACATATTCCAGGCCTTGTAATCGTAACTGCTGTTGTTAGGCCGATACTGCCCATACTGCCGTCGCCCAGCTTTGCTAGACACGCCTCAAGGCCAACTGTATGTAATACAGGCCTTTTAATGGCGTTGATAAAACATACGTTTTGAAACTGTTTAGCGTTAATTGGGTGAATTATATCCAGGTATACCCGCCCATATTTTATCCGCGTATCATATATAATATAGGAGTCTGTATGAGCCCCTGACTGGCTCTCTTTCCAGGCCGCCATCTCAAAACCGCCTCTACGGCCACCCATAGTTTATACTCCTATTTCCCAGTTTTTCTTGGTGGAGATGGTAATATGTGCCCAAATCTAAGCCGGAATGTCATATCTACGCTAATGGGCGAATACCTAATATGCTCATATTTTTTACTAAGGAACCTGTCTACATCAATTTGCGAAGTTCCTATGAATGAATCCCCCTGCATTGATATTGTGTGAGATACTGTTTCAGTATATCCATACTCGACCAAAGTCTTTAGCTTCTTAGTCCTGTGTGTAGTCGCATCACGCTGCGGGTTTACGCCTGTATTTTCCAGTAGAAGGGCTGACCCCGGTTCTTTATGAAACGCGAATGGCCTACCTACTCTAAGCTGTGGGCTATATATAGCTCCAATGTTAAGCTTCCACATAAAGTGTAAGTTCATGCGATACTGCGCAGCTTCAAGCGCTATAGCCCTAATAAAAACAGAGAACTCCGCCAATTGAGCCCTCCAATCCGCTGGGGTAGCTGTTGCCGCATCGACATTCGGTATGAAGGGCCATGACGGTCTGTATACGCGGCAACCTTGCGTTAATAAGCCCGCATCATCAACCACTGGAAGCCCTGTCTGGCCACATATAAAGGCTAACGAGTCAGGCATTGTAGGCCACGTTGCCGTTATCGCAGTAGATACCCTTTGGGCATCTTGATAAACCATTTGCACAGTCCTGCAATCATCAAGATGTAAATGATCTGCGTGCGATCTCTTCCACGTGGGCTTACCAAAAAATTTATCCGCATCTTCAGAGTTAAATTTCACAAGCTTTTCAGACTCCACCATCTGTGGCCCCGCACCGCCTGTAATTTTGGCATCTTTCATTACCGACATCTTAGTCATAGGATCTACGGCACCTTCCTTGGCCATGGTGCGCATCGGCAGGGTTGCCACAAAATCTTTGTTATCTTGGTTGTATACAAAGTCTGCCCAAACACTAGATTTCAAAACGCGGAAGGGTGCTAGTCTGAAGATAAGATAAACTTTGTTATTCGCTAATACGGGGAACAGTTCTACCATACCCGGATCTGCCACGAATGATGACTGCAAAAATCCCAGGAATGACCCGCCAAAACTCATGGCATTTGATAATGCGCTTATAGAAAATCCTGGTATTAATGGGGCTTCCCACTTGCCGTGCCTATCCCACGTGCGTTCGCCAGCAACATGGTTATTAGAGGATGTCTTAGCACCGCTTGTTAGCACGGTAACCAAATCTTTAAGCATTATTGAGCCGTGATGCCAGCCCCCAATAAACGCCCCGATTGGCACATGAACACGCGCAAAGTGCGACCATGCCAGCTTAAAGGCCACACCAACATCATTACCGGGCAACTCCTTTATTATCGAACTAGCCTTCTCGGTCCAGTCCTCGACACTAAAAAAAGTTCCGTTTAGTAGCCGCCTTAATTTACGGCGCTGACCTTCATCGTCGCTTGTGATTGTACAAATGTTAAGACTAAATTGAGCACAAAAATCAAGATACGACACAGCTTCTACAGTTTGAGTCTCAGTTATAGACCCGTCAGCGCGCACATCCTTCCGGGCGTAAAATTTAACTACATATCCTGCTTGAAGGACTACGTACCCTTGCTTTTTTAGCTTTTTCAGCCGCTTGCCCTTGTTGCCGGTTGAACTAGTCTCCTTCGCCTGTACAGAAATCCAGGCTGGCCCAAGCTTGTCGTTTAATACGTCCAATAAGTTGTACAACTCTTCGGCCAGATTACAGGTGATAGTGCCGTAAGGTTGGTGTATTGATTCTGACCACTGCACAGATGTAACGAACTTTGTGACATCAATAATGTCCCACAACAAACCTTTTGAGATAAGCTTATCTGTGTTTCTTTCGCCAGCACCCCCCGCAATATCCAGCGCTAACGCGCGCTCAAGCTTTACGGACATATCTCTGAAATAGTACAAAAGTACGCGGACGCCATAACGCTCTACTTCGTTTTGGTTAAACTTTCGTCTTTTTCTGTACGCTGAAACGCCCATTATGTTCCGCCACTACCCTTTAATAGCTATTAGTATTCACTCTTTTGATTCCAGTTCCATGTTCCGGTGGATTCTACGTTGTTACGGTTATAGTGCAGATCTCTCTGATGGACACCAGGCTCATCCCCAAATACTTCCTCGGCACCACTAACACCAGATTCCATCATCCTTCGTATTTGTTTCTGCCACAATCGTCCGACATTCATTAGTATGGTGTGAATTCTGTCTAGCTGGTCCGCCGCTTTATTTGCGGCCTTAGCCATTGCTTTTTGATACTCCGTCACCGGAGTCGTTTTAAGCCCACTAAACCCTGGCATAGCCGTACCCCTCCCGGGGGCCAGCCCGTACAAATCTTCGCCAAGCTCAACGTTTAAACCTTTGGCACCATACGCTAATGCAAACTCTTCCTTACCCATCAGGCCCTGCATCGCGCCCAACATTTCGGTGGGCCGCCCCTGCATAGCTTGACCGGCCTTTATTATGCCGGAAAGTGTGGCTCCTGGACCGGCCTTTGTCTGGGCAGCAGAAAAAGCCTTCCAATCGGCTATTTGGCCAAACGGTTGCATTAGCTTTTGCATGGGGCCTTGACCCCATCCTTGGGTAATACCGGTGGCTTGCATTGCTCTTTGCGGCCCCCAGCGGCTTTTGACACCGGGGTCTGCACTACCTATTAGCTGCCCTCCAATCTCACGGTACATCTGAAGCATGTCCTGAGAATCGACTTTTACGCCCTTATTTGCCATTGCTCCGGTGGCATTAGCAATCCGTTCTAAATATTTACTAACCCCTTGTGGGGTTAGTCCAAGTCCCTGCATAGTTCCAATGGCGGCTTCATGCTGACCGCCAAGCAGTGCGCCCATTGGGGACGCGGGAAACCCCCCACGACCCGAACGACCAACTTCTTGGGCCATGCTTGTATATTTACCGAGTGCTCCAGGATCTACTCCCGTCAGTACTGACAATCTATTTACGTCCATCATGGGATCCGCACCATGCGGTATCCCCGCTGCCCCGCCATAATCCGGCGTCACATCAAAGCCGCCTAGGTAGTTTTCAAACCCCCCTATAGCCTGCTCAGCAGATAGACCAAGTTCCTGCCCAAAGTGTTCCCACATGCCCAGGCCGCCGCCGCCGGACCTTTTACGGCCCCTAAGCCAATATTCGCCATGGCCCGCACTCCTGCCAGTCATATAACCGCCGGGGCCATACGATGTACTGCGGCCACCACGAAACATCTTGGACCCTGCTCTACGGCCACCCATCTGCTCTAGGCGGCGCAGCCTGTTTGTCCTTTCTGCTACTTGTGGGCCTCCCTCCATGAGCGAGGACATGCCTGGTTTATCCGCTTCAAATTCAGCGCGCTCTGATTCACCTAGCGCCCACCCGCCGAGCGCACCAAGCCCAACAATACCGGCAGCAACCCACCCCGGAGGGCCTGCCGCAGACAAGCCCCCCATCAGACCAAGGGTGCCCGCAACGCCAGCGCCTGCGGCCGCGCCGTAAACAATGTCCCTATTTTTTTGCCCCTCTAATTGGGCCTCTCTTGCTCCCCAGAATGTGCCGCCTCTTTGTGCAGAAAGAATCCTCCGCTGGCTTGCTGCAAGATAGCTCATCCCGCCGCCCAAACCGAGCGCACCAGACAGCGCACCTATGCCACCTCCGCCGCCGCCCATTGTGGCCCACCCAAAGGCACTGCCCAGCATTCCGGTGTCCTGACCAGCTTGCCCGCGCGCGCCCCTATTACTAAGGGACTGGCCCCCGCCGCCGGTCTGAGGCGCAGGCCCCGTACCGCCGCCAGAGCCTGTTGCGGTAGCGGGGGCCTGGGGCAACGCTGTACCAGACGTACCGCCGCCTACACCACCGCCACCGCCGCCGCCTATGCCTAGGGACAGATTTCCGGCTTTCTGATTTATTTGATCAAGGAGAGCAGAGAGTCTTTGCAGACCAGATTCGGCTTGAGAAATGTCCGCATTTACTTCAACTGTAGTTGTGTGGCGATTGCTGGCCATAAGCACATTCTCCTATCAGTCAAAGTCTATACTAACAGAGTCCGTTAGTCCTTCTACTTCTGACCAGAATTCTTCTTCTAGAGCGTCAATTTCTACAACACCGCTTTTGACGGCTGGCCCCTCTAGCTGCGGCAGTACGCCACTAATAGCGTCGGAAAATTGTTCATCCCCTAACCGCATCAAACCCGCTTCATACCTATCCGCTGGGCACAAGTCTGGTTGGGTCGGATAAATCGGACTCGGTTGGATAGGTGGAAGGGTTAGCTGGACGTACCACCAATTTCGGCTTCTGCGCATCGCTGCTACCCTCGCTAGGGTATCTGCGAAAGTAACGGTCTTCGTGGGCCTCCAACTCACCCACGATAGCTGCTAATAAGTCGTCGTCTTCTTGTACCCATTTATAAACCCACTCCGGCCCATCCTGTAGTTGGATCGTAAGTGTCGATAATCCCCAAATGCGTCCTTGGGCTAATGCTGGCATTACACTCCAAGGAGTACCACCCCCAAGCTGTGTAGCCAATTTAGCCACATCTAGCCGGTCCTTCCCTGTTTTTATCTGACTGTACCCGATTCCGTGCAAACGATTCCCTTCTGGAGTTACATAGATAATTTCTATCTCCAGCCGTCGTGGCACAAGAATTACGGGTGTGTCTTCTTCAGGTACTTCTGGCGTGGCGACCTCATCTACGGTGTCTTTTAACTGCCGTAAATCAATCGACCCAAGGTTATCACTTGGAAGTTTGTTCCCCATGCTTTGCTCCTATTACTAGCCTTGTTCATCAGTCATAGTCCTAGCATAGAACGTAGCATTAACGGTGACAATACTTCCTTTTTGAACTTGCCAAGATCGTGTCTGGGGATACACGCCTTCGAGTTTAAAGACCGCCGATCCTGTAGTCTGATCGATCAGAATTGCGTTCATGGCCTCAAATTCAATAACTTCTAATGTGTCGCCTTTAGACCAAACTTGCTGCGTAGCAAGAGATTCATTCTTAATACGAACAAAAGATGCAGACATACTGACAGTACGTCTAACGGGCTCATGACCAGCAACATCAATCATGCCTACGGGGTCAATGGGGATGTATTCAATTGTTTCTTGTGCGGTAACACCCGTAGCCCAGCCAATAGGCTTACCAGAGTCACCTAAGTAAAGTAGCGCTGCCGCGCCTGAAATTGCTTTACCCGTTGCCATTTAAAGCCTCCTAGCTGTTAACATTGCGAACAACTTCAGCGTGAATAAGAATAAAGTTCAAAGGCTCAACAGCGGCAATACGCACGTCAACACGCAACCTATCGCCAAGATCCACCACAGTAAGGGTGTCCTTGTTGAACGCTTTAATAATACTGTCCAAAACCTGTTGCTTTAGCCGTGTCATGCAAATCTGCTTAACAATCTCTGCCAAGCCAGCGTCATTCGCGTCCCCAATTCGGCTGTCCACATAATTACGCAAATCTCTAATACAAGTATTAACAGATTCATTGGCACTAACTTCACTAAAAATCGGGTTGTCGTCCTCTACCCACGTAGTCACACTGCGCTCAACAAAAAAGCCGATTCTATCTTTTGAAATTAGGACAAACCCAGAATCAATGGCTGCCTCAAGATCGTTTGCGGCGCTCCACCCATTCTCGTGAGTCTTCAAAATGTCTAAACGTTTTCTAGTAAGCGGCGTTGCTATTGCGGTACCGGCCATGATCCCTGTAAGGATTACAGCCCCCCATTGTGGGGTTGCCGCAACGGTATTTCCTAGATGGTCTACCAAAGTAAGGTCTTGGCCTGCCTGGGCTACGTGGCGGGTGTTTAGGGCATTAGCATTGGCTTGAAGCGTTGCTAAACTAGAATTAGACGCCGCTCCCCAAAAACCGCAGACTTCCGACTCACCCTTTCCTGCCATGTGCACGCAATGATTTCTAACGTGCTTTGCAACCTCAATGTCGCCGTCATCCAAAGTCACAATAATTTGAATATTTCGGCTCTTGTCTAGGGTGTCGATAGCCGTTTTATAAGCTGCGGAGTTAACCGAAGCTGCTTGAGAACCGCCTACAAGCATTGTAGTGACTTCTGCACTGTCCTTGGGACGGAGGACGCCAGTATCAGAACTTTCGCTGATTGTGGCGCGGGTTGCAATCACAAGAGCGGAGTTCGTATTAATGTCGTCAATCACACTCTGTAGAAAACTATGAAGAATTCCACTGGAACCTTTGATGTCACCAAGAGAAGCCTCGTCAAGTGTACTAAGTGCAAACTTACCGGCTTTGGCGGTAGAAAGTGTGGCCGTGAACCCATTGGTGGAATCCGCGTTAATGATATCAGCAGCAGCGCCCTGGTTAGCGGCGTCAGTAGGTGTGATAGCGAAGGCGTCATTAGTGAAGGTGATGACAACAGAGTCTGCGGGGATTGTCGCAGTGGGGTCTTCAACAATAATGCTAGTGACAGCTTTCCACGAGTTTGAACTTGTTGTCGTGGTAGTGTCCGCGTCGATTACCGGAGTAAGTATTTCGCTAAGAACCACGCCCGCAGAAGTAGTTCCGTTAATAGTAATGCCGATAGCGTTTGAGCCGTCAGCACCTGGCTGCATGTTGGCAGTTGCTGTAATAGTGCCGTCAAACGCCAAGCCTTCTGTCGTAAATGTGTCAGCTTTGTTAACTGAGAAGGACTGCGCGACCTTGATACCAGTCGTTGGGCCGTATGTGAGGGTCTGACTTACAAGAGTCACATCGGCGTCCATACCAGCGGTAGAATGAGCAATGGTCATGTCTGCACGACTACCACCAGCGGAAAATGTATCTGACACCCCATCCCTAGAGATAACAAAGTCTGTCAAAGTCGCTGTGTCAGGGTTCACAAGATAATTGACGACGGTTTTGTTACCAATTTTACCAGTCCACGAAGACGTTAGTACTAACGAATCCTTGTCACTAGCGTCTGTCAAAGTCTTACTAGCGGCAACCACGGTCTGGTTAGCGTTAACAAGCGTAACGGCACTTGGGCCGCCCGCTACTGCGGCGTCACCGGATCCGTTGTAAAGCAACTTGGTCAAAAGTTTTAACGTATAGTCAGAAAACTCAAGACCCACCAACGACGCGGCAGATGTCACTGTTGTTGGCGTGTTTGAGGCCAAAAAGGGAAAATCACCTACAACGGCTACGCGATTAATATCGGTAACAGAACCGGACAATGCAGAAGTATCTATCTCTGCATAAACACCCGGCTTTAGCGTTTGAATCCCATTAAATGTAATCGACTGTGGCATGGCTCAGTTCTCCATTAGCTTAACGCCCCAAACTATAGCACTACTTGGTACTAACCTGTAATGACTTAGGGCAAAAGTTCTAATTTTTAATTCTGCTATAATTTTCATGTTTTCGTTGGGTCCATACCACCCTGAATACCGTCATAAAAGATGTCGGAAGCATGTATAAGCACGTCACCACTAGTAAATTCGCTGATATCAGCAATTTCAAAATGTGACCTAGCCATATATCGTTGAACCCGGACGTACACGCCCAAGTCTTCCGGCATAAGGCCCTCTTCTATACTTAAATCCGCCGCCCCTAAATATTCAAGGTCTCTGTACCCCAAGTCATAAAAAGATTTTCTACTGCCCATCGCGCAAGCAATTAAACTAATATGCAATGCACGTGTTAATTCCGGGTGCGTAGTGAGGATGTGCACTCTAGCTGTTTGCTTAAGCAATAAAGCTGTCGTGCGTTCACCAATAAAAGTGGTGTTTGTTGTAGTCTCCGTAATGGGATCATAAACCGCTTCATCATAATTAAAGTGCCCCCCTAAGTAGCCCATTGGGGCTTCATCTTCGGGCTCATCTTCATATTGAACTACAACACACGGAAACTTTGTCTGTTCTGGAACATATGCCGGTCTAAACTCCACCTTTGTAAAGTCGCCATCGGGGGCTAACCCCTTGAACCATTCTTCCAAAACATCATCGGATATACCCTCAAATAAGGCTTTAAACTTTTTAGACGATGGCACGCGATGGCCGGTTAGAACATCGGTAGGTGCTACAAGATTGCGCCACCCGTGGCGCATAGCCGACATTATGTGCAAATCGAATACGCCAGCCATTATACAAGGTCCATAAAAGCCAGTGACATGGCTTTGCCCAGGTCAAGTTTTTCAGCAAATTTACGAGGCTTAATTCCCGGGTGTATCCAGGGCTTTCCTTTACTAGACATACGCCTAAAAGTTCCATAGGTGCTCTGTGTCGTAGAGGCATATGTTTTGCCAAATTTTACAAGACCCGCTAAAGGGTCGTTCCTATGCGGTTCTTGAACCCGCACATTTCCAGACATTGGATCCATTAAAAAGTTTGGCTTTGAACGCATTTTAGGTGCAAAGCCCGCGCCTAACCTACCCGGGGGGCCGCCCCTTGCTGCATCCATAGCAGCGCGCTTTTTACCCGTTAGGGGATCTCCAACTTGAAGGGTTCCTTGAGGCCAACCGGCGATCCCCGTGGCCGGATTAAATACGGTGTACTCACCAGACTTAGATTTTACAGATGCTAAAGATGCCAGCGTTTTCGCGGCTGCTGGAGCATTAATACCTCGGATAGAATAAGACAAGTCTTTGATTTGACCTGTTGAAAATCTAAAGGGTACGTTCACATAAGAACCCCCTCCCGAAGAACGTATGTTCGGGCTTGTGCCGCTTAACACGAAGGTTCTTATATCAAACGCGCCGAAGGAGCCCACGCCGCTCGGACCTAAACCCTGCTCTACCATATTAGGTACAGTACCTCTTAGAACCAGCACAAGTTTATCTTCGTCAACATCCTCTACAACAATGTTGTTTCTGTAAGTAACAGAGGTAGTGTTTAAGCCATTAGCCGCTAAACGCTTCCACTCATTTTCAAGGATGCGGGCCATGGCGGTCATACGCCGCCGCATGTGGGATTTTTTAATCCGAACAACGTTGTATAAGTCTAGACGTTTAGTCGCCACCGGGTGACCCCAAAAATTCTAACCAAGCCATAACCTTTGTCGGTAGATTAGTTAGCTCTTGTTGAACCTGTTTAACTTTGTGTACAGAATCACGAAACTGGTAAGGCATTGAACGAATTACATACACTGGGTGTATAAAGTACTGCATAGAATAATATTCGCCTGGGTTCGGTGCGCGCCCGCTGGATAAACCTTGGCTCCAATCTATTTTGCCTTCTGCGGTGACTATAAAATCCTCGTCCTGCTTTAGTTCTAAGGGTTTGTTATCCGCCCCCAGCACAATCTTACCATCCTCAGACGCTTTTATAGCGTATAAAACTCCAAACTCTGAAGCCACTGACTTAGTAGGATCTTCTTCGGTGCCCAGAACCATAGACCTCGTTACAACTGGATATCTTAGGCCCTCGACAGAATTTGCTGTCCGCTTTTTACGCTCACGATAAACCATAACCGTATCTAGGAGGGTAATTCGGTCTAGAAACGACGGTAAGTGCTCTGGAAGCGTCGTAATAGACACGTTACCCGCAGCGTGCTCACCCCAAACTTTCCAACGATCTGGGTCTCTAGACCCATCGTGCACAAGCGCCTGAATCTCTTGCCCACTATGGTATATGTAACCATTCCCACCACAAATAGCGGAATCAAATTCTTTTAGCGGACATCCAATCGGCTTTTCGCGGGTACCAAAATCTATTGATAAAGCGTCTATACTTTTTCTTTCACAAGGGCAGACTGTAACCATCTCCCAAAGTACGCGCATACCGTACTTAAAGACATTCTGTCGAAGGTCTCTAGTTGGGAAATCAGTCCTAGGGCCTAGTTTAGCTGGTTTAAGAGCAATAAACTTGGCCATCTAAAACACCATCAAATTAGGAATTCTGTACTTGCGCTTAACTTCTTTTAGTAGCTTGTCATAACGTCTGCGCATCGACAGCATACGTGCGCCAAAACCCGCATTTGTACTCGATGCAGTCGTATTAATCGAAGTGGCGAGCCCATCCATGGAGATGCTTTTTGAGGCGATACCGGCTCCAACGATGAGATCGCCCGCCGTATCTAAGGGCAATTGCGCAGACAACAGCCCTATAAGTTCCAAAATGTCGTCAGGAACTGCATAATTCTCGCCGTCATAGCCAGCTTTATAACTAAACTTAAACCAAAGTGGTGTGTAGGGCCGCCCTAAGAGGCCTGATAAACCAAGAAACGGGGCTTGCCCACCAAACAGCACGGACCCAATACCTTCCGGTCCTGGTATAATCTGCATCTGCCCAGTTTTTTCAGAGGCTATCTGCATCCAAGACTTCGGAAGTGTCGTAGGGTCAAATGACCCAAACTGAACCTCTACTTTTGTAATCTCACGCAGAGGGCGTTTGTCAGTATGAATTAGAAAAAAGGCTTCGTGGTGCGCGTCATGCGTATCGTAGCGCTCTGTATATTCGTTTAGACCATTAAGAACTAAGTCTAGTTCGCCTTCAATAATTGCTATAGAAGCAGCAATTGAGTGGTCATATAAAGCGTCTGGGTATTCAATACCCGCGTCATCTGTAAGGTCAATACCAAACAAATAACGGTCTTTTAGCCACTGGCCTGTAACTATGTTCTTAAGCAACGCCATGCGTGGACTCTCCAAATACCGTGCCCACGCCTAGCCCTGCCAAGAAAACTAAGCAGACACAGCGGCTAAAATAAAGTGTGGGGGGTCTCGTTGTGACCCCCCACACTGGAACCTACTTCTTTTTAGGTGAAGACTTCTTTTTTGAAGCGCTCGCCTTAGCCGGTTTCTTAGCGGGTGCTGCTTCAGCAGGCTTACTTGCTGCTTCAGCGGGCTCACTTGCTTTCACGGCAGGTTTTTCTGCGGAGGTACAAGTAAACGCCGGTAAAGATCCAAGGGTTTTAACGGCGGCAGCATTAAGCTCGCCATTAAGGTTCCCATGGGCATCAATATCAACGTGGCATCCGTTAACGCTAAGTCGAACATTTCGCAAAGTCTTATGGTGCCATTGGCCAGCCATAATTTACACCTCTTCCTCGGTTACGCCGCTGTTAGCGAAGCATTGTCAAGTACTGAACATTTGGTCGGTACTTTAACATGAAGTGCTCCAAAAAGCATCAAGAGAAACGGGATAGAAGTTTGGACTTGTGCCAAAGGCCGCCGCAAGAAATCAAGCAACTGCGCCCAATACATAACATCCGGCGTTTGCTGGAGGAAAAATACTGGGGCCGTTCCGGGCTCATGACGATTATCATCAATGATGGTAGTTTCGCCGCCCGCTGATTTTGGGTATGACCAAACATACTGCATGTCCGCATCTTCAGTTTTTGTATCCGGCGTGCGATACAAACGGTAATAAGCCGCCTCGGTTGTTGCCTCTGGGTCAATTGCAATTTGAGCAACGTCGCCACTAGCTACAGTAATTTGATCCGAAGCGCTGCTTACAGCAAAGCCGTTCGCGTTAACCCCGACCACTTTATAAGTGAAGGCTCCTGCCGTACTAGCAGTGAAACCCTTTTCAACACCAGCTTTTGCGCGATTAGTACTCGCTGCCAAAAGATCTGGAACATCCGGGCGCAACGCTGAGCCCGAAGTAGCACCAACACTTGCCCCCGGAAGCGTCTGGGGCGGCATCATCAACGGGCAAGATGTGATGGGAATCATCCCACCAGGACCGGCGATGTGAAGTCCCTCGGTACCGAAGATCAGTTGTCCGCGAGCAGCCTGGGAAGGATCAAACAACGCAAACGAAGTCGTTGCTTGAACAACCAAGGACGAATACACTCGGGGATCAACCAGAATCGTATTGACCATACCGAAGTTCGGTGCAGAAGAAATAGTGTACACTTCTTCGATAAGCCGTTGGGCCGTAAGAGCGGCTCCAGCCATATCCGTATAGTTTTTATTATTAGACGGATCAGGAACCGACAACTGCGTGCGCGCATTAGCCGAACCAGCAACATCGGTTGTAGTTTGCTGAAACGCATGGCCTGAAACTTGTTTGTACAAACCGTCAAACGCGAGGCTTGTCAGATCAGAGTCTGCCATGAACAAAGAGCGCTCAAGTTTACCCATAAGGGCGCGGGTTCCATCAATGGTCTGCTGTGCGAGACCTTGACGACTAACCCCTTGATAACCAACGATGCCGACCATCGTGGCCACATCGCTAATTTCCCTACGTTCGGCCAAGAATTTAATCTGCACCACTTGGCGAGCATAGTCACCATTAGATTCTGCCCCTGCGCCACCTTCAGGAATCCACGGATCCAAATTCATGGAACCGTAGTTACTGACGACAACGGACTCATGCAGCGTGCTGGAAACAGCCGTCTTAGCAAGACCCGCCCAGAACTTAACCGCCTGCTCCGTATATGTCGCAGAGTCTAGAGTATTTTGAATAGATTGAGGAACAAGCGGAGCAAGTTCACTCGTAGCAACGGACGAAAAGGCTTGGCCTTGTTGTACCGTGCCGACATTTGCTTTCGCAAGAGTATTTCCAGAGGCACGCAGAGCTTTGTTGAGGTCCGAAAGTTGGGCAACGTCAATGCTCTGTCCAGCCATACTGGTAAGCGTATCGAGATTCATGAAAGGTTCTCCTTACCTGATTTAATGGACTGCAATTCCGTAACGCACGGCCACTGACTCGGGCTGCGCGCCACTTTCCAACTCTGCCACTGCCATTGAAAGCTGATACAACCGGGTTGAATCTTTGGTGTCAGCCATAATAGACTTCGCCTTTGCCATCAACTCTGGAGTAGAGAATGTGGAGTTATCAATATTGGCTTTGGCGATAGCCGCCTCACCAGGACTAGGAACGGCTTCCACCGCACCAGATACGCTCCGTGGGGGAACCGGTTGGCCCAAAGCTTTATGCAATGAATCAACAGTACCTTCCAACGTGGCGATTCTTTCACTTGCCTTATTAAGGATGTCGGCAAAGTTCGAGAACGTGTCCCGAATAGCCAGATAGCCTTTGGCAAGCGTCTTGTTCTGCGTTTCCACAGAATCAAGAATTTGATCTGCGCCTTTCGAGAGGATTGCAACTACGTCGTAGTCCTCCGAAGAGTTCAGACTTTTCTCAGCGCCTGCCTCTTCTTCCTCTTCGTCGTCGCCAGCGTCCGAACTTTCGGCTTCGTCGTACTCTTCTTTTTCTTCAGAATCTGCCTTAGCAATTGTGTCGGCTTTTTTGTTACCAACTTCCATTGCCTTGGAAATCGCTGTAGCAGCGGCTTCAATAGCCTTCACGTCAGCTTTTCCAATAACATCCTCTTCTACAACAAAGTCACCGTCGGCAGTAATACTGCCCGAAGCGATTTCAGCCTTAATAATGGCACGAGATTTATCCTCGCTAAGGCCAGCTTCAGTAAGTTTTGTTAGCATCGCAGTAGCAGTGCTCATTAGCCTTTCTCCTTATTTGAAAGAATTTCTTCAATAGCCGCCAACCCTTGAGACCAACTCATCTGTGGCAACTTCTTTAAAAGACGGGCAGTAAGAAGATCTTCTTTGGTCAAAGAATCAACCAAAGAAAACTGCTTCTCGCCCGCCCCATAGGAAGCAATTGACGGAACGCCCTGCATACTTTGTGTAGCCAAAGGTGCAAACTCGCCAGAATGCGGGATACCATGTTGAGGATAACCTACGAGGCTACGCCAAAACATAGAAGCCATAATAGGTTCAAACCAAGTGAGGGGATTTTTAGGTACGGCGCTAATAGCCACAGAGACTACTTCGGCCTTATTAATAGTATCCCCATCTCGATCAAGAACCCGGCCCTCGATAGAAAACCCAAGCCTACGATTTGAATCTGCTTTCTTAAGGGTCCGCGCCTTGTCATAAATAGACTTGGCTGCCGGATCATCAAGCAACAAATCGCAAGTTAGCTTAGTGGCTTCAACACCATCGAGGGTAATTGGTGATACCTCAACCGGCTCACCAACGATATTATTAACACCAAGTGGGTGCTCTAAAGAAACAAAGCCCTTGGTAAGAAACCAAGTCCAGTCTAAACCTTTTTGGACTACGATCTCTTTATCCGCGTCCATAGCTTCAGATGAAGCGATGCCTTCAATACGACCACGACGGGTTGTATCTGAATCGCCCTTCTCAACAATATTAAAAGGCGACCAGAGCCTAAATGCTGAGTTTTGTTCTGAGCTAGTCAACGGACTCTCCCCAAATAAAAAAAGGCGGTGCTGCAAGAGGTTCTTGCGCCACCGCCCCTAAAGGGCCTCACGGACCTACAAGCACTCTAAAGTTTAGACGTTTACTTTGTCAACACTTTAGGCGCTAAAAAAGGCAAATTAGTTGATTGTTTACAATGATGACACGGGATTTCCATTCCGCCGTCATCCCTAATAACAAGGGCTCTAGACTTAATATATACTTTAGTACGCCCACTTCGAGTGAGAGAAGTTAATGGCAACCCGCAATTATCACAACAAATCGGTGGGTGCGTCTTAGGCACTTCCTTAAGACTCATTTACTTACCCTCCCCCGCTAAAACACGAATTTTACCGTCTGCACCTTGGTTATCTGCCAAAACTGCGTCAGTCTCTTTGTCTTTTATAACCACAAGGTATTTATCGGCGTCGTCATACATATGAGTTATTTTAGACACAAATACCAGGGCATAATTCTCACCAAGTGACAACTCTTCAATCTTGTGTTTAGTGTGTTTATTATAAACACACACTAAAGCCTCTTTAGACTTCAATCTTTTAGCAAGCATACCCGCTAACGCGGCGGCTAGTTTTTTAAAGTCTGCAAAATCTGATAAGCCCAAAACGGTTGGCTTATTAAGTTTAAATTTTTTCTCGTCGCCTTTACGCGGTTTTTTGTTTTTTACTTCTTCAATCTCTTCGGGCTTTTCCCGTCTAGCTGGGGCTGGGGCTGGTGGTGCAGGCGTCTTACTGTCGTCTTTAACTTTCGTCCACGAGTTGTCTACCTGTTTAACCCAAACACCTGTTTTACGCACACGCTTAGTTCCGGGTGGATAAATACGCCCTTTATAAGTATCAACAAGCTCTGTGAACGACGCCAACTTGCCGTCGCGGTCCATTTGCAATGCGATGGCTACAGCCTGCTTTTGAGGATACCCTTCTTCCATAAGAAGTTTAATCTTTTTGGATATGGCCTCTTTTTTGGACCCTACAGCTTTCTCTACAAGATCCCCGAACCTACTCTTCTTCGTCCGCTTAACTCTTGTGTCAGCGCTTTTATCAGGCACAGTATCGCCAATGCGGGTACCTGTTTTATTGGCCAAGCGCTGCCGCATCTTCTTCGCTTTCTCTGAGCCGTGTATTGCGTCCAGATGCTCATTGGTCATCGCTTCTGGAGTAGTCGTACCTTCTTTCTTATGGGCTCCTGTGCGCCTAGCCACGCCTCTAAACGAATCAAGGTTAGAAACAGTCCACTCACCTGAAGAGTTGTCATACTTTGCGCTGCGTTTGGCTCCTGTGAAGTAGTTATGCCCAGTTGATCCTGGGGGCATACCCGAAATAGCAAACTTATTGTCGTCGGTAACTCGAACATGGAAGCCTGAATGAATTAATTGGCCTACCGCCCTGCGACTTTGCTGCTCTTTACCGCGATCTAAATCAGAAGTAATTAGTTGGCCCATCTCGGCTTGTGGGTCACCACCCGCTTTAATACGCTCGGTAGACCAATCCCATGTGTCTTTGGCGTGTTCACGAGCACGTTCTAGTGCCGGGTCTTGGTTTGCGCCTAACAAATCCGCAAAGTGATTTGGGTTGGTACTTGAACTATGGTCATAGTTCATTAGTAGTTCTTTAGAGACTAACTTACCTGGATCCCCTGTAGATAACGCGCCCATAGACTGTAGCTTTGTGCTGACAATAGAAGATACCCTGTTTTCCGTTTCAGAATCGCCCCTAACCCACGTCATAGTTGTATTTGATTTAGAGCCAAGACGGTGGCTACGGCCGAATACTTGCTGAAATTCCACGCCAGAATAGGGCAAGCTCATATTAATTTGGTGGCGTTGGCTATTACCAACCACGTCGTGGAACGAAAGCCCCGTACCTGCTTTGGCCATAGAGCCGATGACTATACGCTTCTGCCCGGTTTGGTAGGCTTTCTGGGCCTCTATTGATGTGGGAGCTTTTGCAACCTTTAGACTTTTAGCACTATTAATATCGACGCCGCGATTTAAGTTTCTAAGCTCGGCAACTGTCATTTTGTTTTTCTTAGCAACAGATTCCCAAGTAGCCCCTTTACCCACGTCGTGTGTTTTAGCGCCTAGCTCATCAGACCGGCCATGAATCATGGCTACTTTGTCGTGCCCACCTAAGCGGTTCAATAGTTCTTGGTGCACGTCAACTTTAGGCAGGCTATCTGCATGACGTTTTAACTCTGCAATGTGCGCCTCGGCTTTTTCGGCGGAAAGGTGTCCGTCCTCTACACGCTTTCTAATGGCACCTTCTAAACCATAAAGAACATTGTGGTCGTGTTTTACATGCGCCGTAAATATTGCCACTTGCCCATTTGGGTTCTCTTTAAGCGACTTTTCGGCCATGGCGACGGTTTCATCTAGTTTGCTAATCTCCCACATCTGGCGATTCCAGAGGGCTTTAGAGGCTCCTATTCTACGGGCTTCGACGCCAGCTTCTTTCGCAATGTCAAAGATTTTATCTGCGGTTTTAAACGCTGTTTGATGATCGTCTGCTAAACTGACTGTTTCAGTACGGTGGAACCGACTATCTAAAGACTTCGATAATTGCGGAACGCGCTTAATACTACTGCCGCCGACGTGCATCAATGCGGCGGCAACCACAAGTGGTTTAGGCGTATTAGGATTAACAATCTTTTGGGGTACGTCACCAACGGGCGTTAGCGTCTTTGCAGTACGCGCACCCGCTTTTACTGCCCACTTTACAAACTCTGCGCCAGTACTAAACCAGCCGGGATCGTTCTTCAGTTTATTACCCGACAAACGGCGTAAGTAGTGCATGTCAGATATATTTGTGAAGGGGGTGGCAGAGCAATACAAAACCTTCTTAGCATTCTCTTGCACGAGCATCGCCGCTTGGGTTCTAAGAGAAGCGGCGTTAGCCATATTGTGGCACTCATCAAATGTAATAGTGTCCCAATTACCGCTCGCAAACTCTGGCCGTAATTCAAAGGTTTCAATTTCCTCACCCGTGTCTGGGTCTATCGTGACTTTCTTGTCGTATAATTCATCATACGAGCAAATGTAATTACCGTCGTGATTCTGGCGGGCATTGTTTTCATCGGCCGGATCAAAAGACTCAGAGACATCTTTTATGTCCAACCCCAAAACCTGGCCGTCGCGTTTCCACACCTCGTTCTTTAAATTGTCCTTACCTCGTGTAGGAACAACTATGAGATTCCGCCTACCCGCGTTGGTGAGAATAGCGGCTAAACACGTAAGGGTCTTACCCAATCCAGCGTCATCCTGAAGAAGAAAACCATCCCGTTTAAGCCAACTTGATATAATACGCGCAACGCCCTCAAGTTGATGCTGAAACAGCCCACGAATACCCCGTTCTTCATCTGGATTTATAAAGGTAGAAACGTGCGGCGGCACAAGCGTCACATCTACCTCTGGTACGTCCTTTTCGTGTAAAGTAATTGCATGATTCATCAACTCTTTAGGATCAGCAGCCTCATCTTCGGCTTCTGCTTTTTCAGTGCCATCCAAATGGTAGCCCGGTGGTATGGCCAAACCAAACGACGAGGCTTCTGCGAACACAATTTGTCGCTGCTTTAATGTGCCGTATTTAACAACAGCTTTGAGTTCTTTTTCGCGCATTGAAAGAGTGTGCGAAATTTTCTCTGCGTGCATAGCCTTTAAACGGCCTGAAAGTTCTTCTTTATCTACCGTAATCTCTTCGCCTGTAGATTCTTTTTTAAGACGAATATTACCTTTCTCGTCCTCACCAACAATGTGTACAACACCATCCGGCTCTGGAAGTCTTACAGAAGACCCTTCCTCAAGCATTTCATGAATGAATTTGCCGCGCCAATGTGGTTGTTTGGCGTATATGTATTTGTATTTGGGCTTACCGTTTTCATCCACGCCCATAGGAATGCGCATTTCATACTTATGCCCCATGCGCATTTCGCCACGAGCAGCTTTTTCTACAAGCTCTGTGAAAGATCCGGGCTTAGGTGCCGCAGCAATCCCCGACATTAAAGCGCTAAATCTGCCTATCGACTTATTCATCGATCTTAGGCTCCCGGCCCTCTTTAATAGCCTTACTAAAACGCCCAATGGCCTTATCAACATCGGCCTTTTGGCTTTTTGTCAAAGTCCAGTACATAGGTATGACTGTCTGGGTCGTAAGACCCTTGCCGATATTGGCCCCATCGGAAACTTTCTTCTTAGTAGCCACTACGCAACCTCCACGCCTAAAATGTCCAAACCTTCGGGCTCTGCGCCCACCGAACGGGCCGCCTCTGCCTCAGTAGTTAAAAGCCACCTATTATCAAAGTCTAAACCTTCTGGTACATGCTGCACATCACAGCGGCAGTTCGGATGCACCGGCCATACTGTGGGTAACCACGCAAATGCTTTTCTACCCACGTTAGTACCGTTATTCGCCAAAGCCTCGGCAGTAAATATCTTTGGACGTCCATCTGCATCTAAAAATAGGCGCTGACAATGAATGCAAGCATCAGATTCTGGGACGCGCGCTATACGGGCTTTAACACCATCGTTTCTTACGGCCGTAATTACCTGGCCCTCGTTATACGCCCCCTGTAGTTCTGTCCTGGCTATGCGTTCCCAGTCCCTAGACCAGTCTTCCGTGGCATTTCTAAGCTTACGGGCTAACTCCCTAGCACTGCGGCCATGTGCCAAAGCGTCCGCTGTTTCCACGCGAACCAACTCTCTAGCACCATAACGCAAATCCTGGTCGGCTTCGGCAACTATGTCCTCGCCACTCCAAGATTCCGTCACTAATTTCTTGACGCTATGGTCTAAATAATTGCCTAATCCCCGCACGTATTCAGCACCTCTAACCCGTGCTTGAATCCAAGCCTCCCGTTCTCGTGTAAATAACCACGTTGGCGGCGCGGGTATTGGCGGCGTAGCCGCTCCACCGGGCGAAATACTACCTATAGCTGCCGTGGGTATAGGTGGACCCCCTATAGGGGGTCCACCTACGGTAGTGTGGGTAGGACCACCAACTACTACACCAGACCGAGTAGTAGGTGGGGTGGGTTTTTTGATGGACGGAGGGTGTGGAGGTTGTACAGGTTCTGGTGTTATACGGCGTCTATCTACAGCGTCATCTACTAAAACAACCCACTTATCAAACGAGTAATCTCGCATGGCGGCCCTAGTGGCCGGGTTTGTTTCTTCTGACATTATAGAAGACACGATCATTGCAAAAGAGTACGGGTCTACAGTGTTGCGCATGTTGGGAACTACAATATCCCAATACTTATGCCCAAAAGCTTCTAAAGCTTCTGCAACTGCGCGTGTAGCCGCGTTTATGGCGTCTGAAAGGCTCAAATACCGCCATCCTTTACAGCTTTTACTATATCTTTTTTCATGGCCGTCAATCTGGCCTCAAATGCCCCCGCCAAAATTTGGGCCAGGTTGTCAATAACCACGACTTCACCAAAAAATTTCGGGGTTGCTTTACTAATAGACGAGGAACCGCAACTATGCCTTAGAGCATCAATACCGCGCTCAAGTTTACGAGCAAACTCATCTTCCGTGGTGGTTTCAAACTCGCCTAAATGGGATTCTTGGACTACAATTTTCACTAGTCCACCTCAATAATGTAGGCCCGTACACCAGCTTTAGTAAAAACTGTCCTGCGCTTACCTGTAAGAGTTCCTTCCACAGAAATGCGGCCGTCTTTAATGGCTTTTTCAGTAGCCCCCGCTGCTGCTTGGGTAACTTCATCTATGTTATTACCAAACATAGGTTCGCCCATACCAGGGTAGTCGGCATAGGTATCCCCTTCTTGGGCTTCATCCATACCTTCGGGTAAGCCACCGCCCTCTTCTTGCCCTGGTTCGGCACCAGGCATGCCGCCCATTTCTTCTTGCTGCTCTTGCTGCAACAAGGCTGTGACTTGCTGTATATATGTGGGGTCAAGAATCATGTCCGCCACAGGAGAGTCTAACTTAGGCAAATCGTGCTCTGTGCGCACCTCATTGACTGTTCTAAAACCGCGCAAAGACGTAAGGTCTAGCTGGGTACGCTTTTCCTCTGTCATTGTGTCTAAACCAACGAAGTCCAACGAAAAATCGTCGTTGTACGCGTAAATTACATAGCGATTCATCCACGATTCAACGGCGCGTAGTAAGGGCCTAAGTCCGCGCTCTTTTGAAGCGATAATGCGCTCTGTGGGGCCTTGTGCTACGAGGCTATTTGATTGCCCCTCCGTACCAAACACAAAGCCAAGTTCGGCCGGGTCCATTAGGTATACAGCGCAAACAATCTTAACTAAAAACCCAATCCACTGCATATACTCCATGTCTTTTGCGCTTTGTGACAAATCAACTGTGCGGATATCTTCGTTAAGATCTGGATTCAACTGCACAATGGGAATACGGCTTCTATTCCTAACACCAGCCATCATAGATGTTACGTGCCGTTGAAAAGCTCTAAATACATCGGCAGTCATGGAACTTTTGAGCGCTAAAATTGTTGAGGTATTTATACCGTTCGTAAAGTTTACACTATTCCACGTTTGGGCATTCAGTAGGTCTGTTATGACACGAACCAATTCCTCAATTTCTGGGTAACCGTAGCCAGAAGCCCCTAGCCATGTCCTTGGCCTCCTAACGCCCCAAGCCATCTCATCTAGCTTGTACTCGTTTTGAACCTTGTTATTTACTACTTGCACATACCGGGGGTGGTCAAAATCAATGCGCCCTTGTGCCTTCTCTTTGTCGTTAAGCACGGCTCTACGTATTGTCATGGCATCTACAGGCACAAACCCCCATACTTTGCCGCCGCGCTCTCGAATAACTTCAAAGTTACATTGATCATAAACGAGCGAATCCCGCATTAAAGCCCGCATAGTAGGCTCGAAAGCGCCGTAACCAAAATGGCCGCCAGCTTCTTCGATCATGCGTGATATGTCGTGCGCTTCTCTTTCAGCAGCACGCGTCATTTTCTTTTTTGGATCTCGCAGTCTAATACGATAGCCAACAGAATATCTATCCGGTTGCGGAACACAGAACTCTGCTACTTGTTGAATACGTGTTTGTATAATAGCCCCGATAACTGGAACACGCGACACCGCCATAAGCGCGCTGTAGTCCATGCCCATCGTACCGGGATGTGTCTCTGTGAGAACCTGGCTACCGGGGGATCCTGGCTGTACGCTGTAGTTGATATCTTCAGGATTAATCTGCCAGCTTTTGGGTTGCGGCGTTTTACCCTTGTGCGATTTTTCTAAATCTGAAGAAGTGTTTGCCGGAGCGCCAATTATTTTACGTAACCAACTCATTTGCCTAACTCCGTAGCAGCATATACAGCGCCAAACGTTAAAGCGCTTCCAACAACAACGCCCACAACGCCCCAAAAGTATGGACTTTCATACCACGCAACTTCTAGTTTAGGGATTGTAATCGCTTCATCTAAAAGAGCCTGTAGCTTATTTGCGCGAGTACGCTCAACGGCAACAAGCTCTTTAAAGCTCTGTGTTTCAACAGAAAGTTTTAATTTCAACTTGTCGAACTCAATATGCAATTTCGGCAAGTCTACACTTAAACAAAGCAGCGCTTGGCGAGCTTGAGGCTCTGGCAGCAAAAGACCCGTGCACGGAGCTTCCATGCCTTTTTGTAAAGAGGACGCAGCCTCACAAGGTGGGTTAGCAAGGACCATATGCGGTCCTAGAACGAGCGCCGTTGCTACCATAAAAGCAACTGCTTTAATTAGTAGATGCCTCATCATTAGAATCCTCGACAGACTTATTGCGGCTAAAGTGCTTATTCCATTTAGCCGCAAGTCCTTTTAAAGATGAGTTAATTATCCCACGCTCAACTTCTTTTAATTCGGCTTTCTTTTTATCGGCGTCGTCCTCGGCTTTCTCTAAAGCCGCATTCTTAGCGTCTAGAACTTCAATACGCCCCTTAGAAGCCTCTGCCTCCACCTCTGCTTTGCCAGCCTGTATATGAGCGGTTTTCTCGGCTACTTTACGCTTTGCGCGCTCAGATTTGAACGCCCGAATAGCCACCGCAGCGATGATAGCAAGAATACCGGCACCGCCTAAAACCCACTCTGATAATCCAAGCTCGCCAAGCATTACTACCCCTCTTTCGAGGACTTTTTAAGTCTGTTCTTAACAAATGCTACAACACTTGTGGTCAGCCCGCCCGAAGCAAGGCCTGTAGCAATGCCCCACGGGTAACCGGCAACCATCAAGCCTACTAATGTTCCCGATAACACGGCGGCCAAGCGCAATTTCCAATGCCACTGTTTGGCGAAGGGGACTAAACCGCGCAATAACCAAGTCAAACTGTATGATGCAAGTGCACAAACGCACACAATAATAACAATACTGCCCAATGCGGGCACTTCCATAATACTTTCTGGTAATTCAAACATGATTAAGAACTCCTAACTTCCATTTTTACAATGCGCTCACGTAATGAATTTACTTCATGCCATATTTCTGCGCGCCGGTCGCGTTCTTCGTCCACGGCTTCACGTAAGCGGGTTATTTCTGTTTCTATATGTTTAAACTTTTCTGTAAAAGTTTGTGTCTGTCCTAAAATCTGCAATCTAACTCGCTCCAAACGAGTACTTAAAAACCAAACACCGGCCATAATGGACGTAATCAACGCAACAAGGTTAAACACAAGGCTGGAGTAGTCCATATAATTAACCCCTAAATAAGAGTTTTCGCTTCTTCGCAAGCCAGTTTTAAATCTACCCCAGCGGTGTCCCACTTGCCGGAAGCTCTAAGCTTCCCGTCTTTTCTACGTCGTGGAAGGTCTACTTCTGCATGGTGGTATACACCGGGATTGTCTTTTATAAAAGCCCACGTTGGCGCACGTTTTATGTTTTTTGGATCGCCTGTGTAGGCGGGGGCCTCAAGTACAATCCCAGCATGTGTGTGCAACGCCGCTAAAAGGGCATAAAGAGCCTTTAATTGATTCTCGTGATAGCCAACGATATCCGGCGCTGTCCAACCATTTATCTTATACCCAGCCAACGTTGGTCTGTCTGAATGTCCTAACTTTTTAAGGCGGTTTAGTACGGAGCTTTTAGCGTACACAGGAGAAGAAATGTCAACGCCTACGAAATCGTTACACTTTACAGCGTGATATGCGCGATAAGAAACGTCGCAGTACTGGTAGATGGTAACTACAGCGTCTTCGCCTATGGGTGGCCCTATCTCAAAGTGGGTGCCCACCTTACGAGAGTTTAAAACTTTTATAGTGGCCTGCGGTGAATACGTAACTGGCCAATGTACTACGACACCCTTCCCAGTTCGCTTACGCTTAGAAAAGCCTTTTGTAAGTTTCAGGGCACCCGGCTCATCTGGGGTTAGAACGGTGGCCCATTTAATAGGAACCCGTTCACCGCCAACTAAGATGTGCTCAGATGGCTCTTGTTCTAATTCATCGGGAAAGATGTCCTGTTGAACCGGCTGGTCTTCACAAATATCGGTTTCATGAAAGAGCAGCAGTCGGAGGAACGTCATGCTCCCGCAAAACCCGTCATCAACAAGACACCATTCCCTCTGAAACTGCTTTATAGCGGAGGTTAACTCTACGCCCCAAGCATTATCAGGAAGTCCAAACCAGTCGGGACGCCAGCCCAGCGTAGAAGCTGATTCTTTATTCCTACCTTCAAGCATTACTGTGTCGCAAGCGTTTGGATAGACTTAACGTATACGGCAACATTCCCTTGGTTACCGGCGGTAACCCCAGACCAAGCCCCACCTTCGTGTCTAAACACCAACTTCATCTGTGGGGTTGGGTATCGAACCGTAGTAAACCCGCCGCCTGCAACAGATTCAATGATGAGCCCTTGAGAAGCGGACTCCAAAATAATCGTATGAGACCCGCTAACAGGGCTACCCTCGTCCCCAGCCGTAGATTTGAGCGTGCCAATCTGCTGGAACCCATCGTCGCCTGTGGGAACTGCGCCCGCAGGCCCAAGAACAAAGACGTCGCAAAGCAGATCGCCGCCGCCAGCCCCGTCTGCGTCCGTGTTCCACCCAAAAATTTGGATGGCGTGGCGTGTGTAAGGTGTCTCAAGATTATGTTTAAGCAGATCTCTATTTAGTAAGAGTGTGCCAGTCCCGCCTGCCGACGATAACGTCGGTGAAAACGGGCCTTTCGTGCCGTGCGATATTGAAATTGCCATTTAATTGGACCTCCCTACGAGTGTCTGACGCTACGTCAAAGGCATAGTAGCGCACAATGTATTTGAAACATATAAGTTATGCGTCAAAATCTAGAGTAGAATAAAGTTCATCCCAAAGTTTGTCTGCAACCCTATCAGGGTGGTTATCAGCATGTAAATAAGCGTGCTTTTCCTCTGCCGGTAGTGGTCCGGGGGTGCCAACACCGCCGAACGCGACTCTATGAGCGAAGGTTCCTTTACGACTACCTTCCCGGGCAATCCAAGAGGCCATTAAATGGTCTCCTGTGTGACTAGCGGGGTCGTAATACAACATCTGGTCAATCCATTCCTGGATTTCTTTCTCGCACTCGCCAGTAATCTCACACGGGATGATCCATTGCCCCCGCGACATCTCCGCAGATAAAGACTCCACACCATAGGTAGGGTGTGTCTTATTTCGGCCTGTTGTATGCGGCGTTATGGGCAACTGTTTATCCGTTGCAAGCTGTACTAAAAAATCTTGTGCTGCGTTATTTTCTACCACAAGTCTAGACTTAAATCTCTTATGAATATTCTCAAGACGAGCTAAAATCTCAGAAGCCGTCCAACGCCCCGCTTCTACGTTTATAACTTCGCGCGTACCATCGGAGTGCATCAGCAATGTAAAGAATACTGTTTTAGAAGCGCCCTTCTTGCGGCTAATAGCCAAATCTACGCCTGTAAACGTTGAGCACCCAGGCGGAACCTCGCTAAGAAAGGGCAAAGGCTTCTTTCCACGGCCTTTCATCTTGCACAGGTCTATATCTGCGAGCCTAAACCGGCTCTGACCCTCTGCACGAGCCTCGCACATCATCTGTCGTGCAAATTCTAATGGTCCTAACTCTTCACGCTTGTCTATTAGCCGGTCAACGGGCCATCTATCGGGCCAAACCGGTATGCCGTCGGTCTCAACCGGGAACTTGAACCCCTTCCAACCCGGGCGAACCGCTAAATTGTGCATCATGTCCTCACGATGCCACGCGTTGCCTACGAAAATGCAACGAGCCCTACGGGTTAAACGGCCAAAAAGTGTAGACTCTACCCATCTCTGGGCTTCCCGGCGTTGATAGTCCGTTCGAGTGTTCTCATAGTCTAGAATATCGTCCAATATCAGCAGATCTATACGAGCACCCAGGATATTACCGTGCATACCTAACGCTTGTAGACTTGGATCCTTCGCAGGGGTGTCCCTTTTGACGGTAATACTGTCTCCTGTCCACGTACCACCGCGCGTAAGGCCTGGAAAAATTTTATGTAGGGCCTCATTCTCGTCAATGTAAGTGCCTACGGCCTTAACAAGCTTCTGAGCCTGCATACCCGTGTTCGATACAACCACTACACGCAAAGAGGGGTCTCTACCCAGTTCCCATATGACACGACCAATTGAAAGCTGCTGCGTTTTGCCAGATTCGACGTGGCTCCAAATGATTAAACGTTTATGGTCTGTAAGAAGCTTCTGCCATTCGGAATGATAAGGGCCTTGGGTAACCGTTTTGCTGGTTTCCTCATCGCGGAGCACCATAGACATGAATACGTCTGGATCTCTACGCGCTAACTCTATGCGAAGACCCTCGGCCCTCGCACGCAGCGCGCGTTTTTGCACATTTGTACCACTCATAGCTTACAAAACCGTTACAGGGTGACTTGACAAATTATAAAAATGCGAGAGGTAGGTAACTACACAAGGTGCGAGGTGCTCCCGGAGTCCCCCCCTCCCCCCTTCATAGTCTAGACCTTTTTTGATGGATTCTTCGCCTGGAATGCGCGCGATATGCCCGCCCTGCCCCGTTTTAGGGGTCGATGTCGGTTTCCGGGCCTGCCCCCCGGTCACAGGGTAAAGCCCAAAAAAAGGTGCCCCCATATCAGGAAACCTCGACACCGGCCGTCTGTGGTGTGTCGTCATCGCTTGCACCCCCTTCGATCAGCTTCAAGGTCGATTCGATCTCTCGAAGTTCAGCACCGATATCCGCCGTGCTGACGTGCCCCATGTCCACCGATACGATTGATTCGGGTTCGCCCATGTGCAAGCGCTCCATGCGCATGACAGCCTGTCCTGTGGACACGGCCGACGCTGCGGTCTTTGATAGCTTGTCCATCATCGCCAAGCATTGACCGGGGGACAGGGTATCGACTGCCCCGTCAAGGATCGAATCGTGCAACCGTTTGGTCACTGCCCGGGCCGCTTCGATTGTTTGGACTGTTTGCGCCATGAGGTCAAGCGTTGCGTGCCGCGCCAGCCTGACAAGCTGCCCTTCTTCCCCCCGTGCTTCGATCGCGTCTTGTCTTGCCCGTTCCCGCAATTCTTCAGCCTGTAGGAATTCCGTCGTCCTACTTGCAGCCCGTAGACCCCGGGCCTCAAGTTGTTCCTGTTCAAGCGCTTGCTGGATAGGCACAGCCCACGGTGCCCCCGTCCACCCCTGCCCCCACGCGCGGCGCGCCATCCGCCGCTCACAGCCCGCTATACGGGCCGCATTGCTGTGGTTGTTGGGCCTCTCGCGGTACGCGGCCAGAAGGGAATCATAGAGGTCTTGCGTGATATTGCGTCTTGCCATGGCTCCCAGGATAGCGCGCGGTCCTACCTGCCGTCAACGTCCAAAGTCCAAACTTTAGGGGTTCGTGCCGCCCACATTCGCCGCTTATCGCGTCCACCCGGGCGCGTTAGGGTCTACCGTCACCCGCCAGAAGTACCAGAAAAGTCTCCGGCCTGTGGGGTGTCTACAGGTTCGGGCGCTGTGAGGTCACCACCATTTAAAACAGATCGCGCGTAGATGTCCGCATGTATACGCAGATCGGGGGGAATATCCTTCGGATCGCTAGTATCTAAAACCGCTTTTAACAGACCAGCCAGCCGTTGAATGAAGTCCTGCAAGGCGTCGATCTGCCCTGCCTGGTGCTTATTGACCAGCCTGCAATCTTCGATCGTCTTTCGAAGTTCTTGTATTTCATCCATGGAGCCACACCTATAGTTCGTCCCCCGTGCCATCGTCCAACAGGGGAGCTTCTGTGGTTTGTCCGTCATAGCGCCGCCCTACGCTTTGAATGGCCCCCGTACCGACAAGATCGCCCATTATAGGGCGATTTTCGGCCATTTGAAGCCGTACAAGGCGCATGATTTGACGGTATTTCGGGCTTTTTTGGTGTGTTTTCGCCATGTGGAACGCCAGATCTCGCCATTCGTACTCTTCCGCAAGCGATACCGCTTGATCGTCGTCAAGGTCGAGTAGAAAATCTAGCAGGTCATCGGGCCTGTCGTCTACATCTTCGGGCAAGATTTAGGCTCCGATTAAAGCGGAAAATTCATTGAAGCATAGGGCAGCCATACAAGCCCGCCGCCGAAGTCTAGACTCTGAGTCAAGCCCTAGGATCTCCCCTAGCTCATCCTGTGACAACTCGGGAGCTTCGTCCCCCACTTTGCCAAGTGCTTTGAGGTTTCGGGTCAAGATCTCGACTCCGGCCGAAAACAGATCGCTTGACTCTTCGAGAACGATCCGCCTGCCCCCTGCCCGTGTCCAGCGTGCTACGGTGACCCTGTGGACCCCTAACGCGTCCGCTACAGCCTGCGCGCTGTAGCCTAGCCCCACAAGCGTGATCGCATGTGCCCTGTGAGGGTTCGGGGGCTTCCCTACGCTGTGAGTGCCCCTCACGTGTACCGTGCGAAGGTGTCCCCCCTCGCTCAACAATCGGCGGCAAACCATCACCAAAGCCGGGGGGAGCCCGTTTTCACTCGTTGTCGGTCCTTTCTTCGGGTCTGCCCGGAAAGTCACCACCTTTCTTACTCCCCCGCACGCGCGCCTAAGCGCGTCCACAACACCCGGGGGGAAAACGGTTTCATCGGTCACATATCGGGGTCGTTGCTGCTCGTCGTCCATGGTTCTGCTCCCAAAGTCCTAACTTTTAGTGAAAAGGTCTCCGGCCTGTAGCCCCTTTTCAAGCTTCTCCAGCCTGTGCAGCACGTCGATCAGGTCTTGTGCCCGCATGAATGCCCACGGTTCCTCTCTATCATCCCGCCCTAGCACAAGGCAAGGTCGTCCGTCCGTCGCTGCGGTCGCCTGTCGCAGTGCCGCCCGCAAGTTTACCTTTTTGCCCCGCTTGCATTCCACCCAAAATGGGGTGCCCTCAACGTCCGCCGCTTCCGCACCATCCCGGGCCTGGTAGCCCCGGTGCACGCCGTCACCATAGATCGGGCGCAGCATGTGTGCCGCTTCCCGCTCCCAACCCGCACCCTTGTTACGTGATCTGCGTCCGCTCATATGTGTGTGCATCCCGTGTTCATGTGTATGTGTGCCCCACGTGCACCCCGTGTACACGTACTCCCACACACTAGCACACGCCTGCTCATATGTGTAGCGGAAAGCGTTGCAAACCAAAAAGTCTCCGGCCTGTAGGGTGTCTGTAGGGCACCATACGCGTCTGCGTATGGGTACCCCCCCGTAGGGGGGGTACCTTATGAGTTTAATGTGGATCCCTTTAAGGTTTGAAAGCCTAACCGCGCAAGTCTATCGTTTAGCCCGAAGGTCTCCGGCCTGTAGGGTGTTTGTACGATGGACAAATGCGTGACTGCGCGTGTATGTGCCCAAGTTGCCCTGTAAAAAAAAAGCTTGACACGGTGTAGCTTTATCGTTTAGACTTAAAGGGCAGGGTGTACCTGCGTTGACAACCGACGAACCGAAGGAAAGTAAAAATGAAAAGCATTATCAAAAACACACCGGCACAATCTGACTGCTGGCTCCCCTATGTTGGACCCCTAACGAAAGCGGATCACGGCAAGTGCCTACGCGCTATCAGCAACGCTTTGTTGTATCTCAAAAAACGTTGGCCATACTGGAATCGGGCAACTGACATTTTGAGATTCGTCCCCACACCCGGTTTGTGTACCATGGGCGTGACGGACAAAGCGGTTGTAGTGTACGACCCGGCACGTGTACTCGAAGACGCACCCGGGGTCACGTGGACGGTCGCAGAAACCGCCGCCGTGATCGTTCATGAGTACTTGCATTGTTTCCTAGAGCACGCCAAACGTGCCCGACGCTTAGGCGTGAACGGGGCGACTGCGCAAACGTGGAACCTTGCGGCCGATTACGAAATTAATCACTTGCTCGAAGAAGGTGCGGCCGGTCTCCCGGGCGGTTGTGTGTATGCTCACCAGCAGGGGTTCGACGCTGGAAAGCTTGCAGAATTCTACTACCACCAATTGATGAAAAAAGCGGCCGACGAACCCGATCCCGGTCAAGGCGAACCCGATCCCAGTCAAGGGGAATCCGACACAGGGGACGATCAAGACGGGGACGATCAAGACGGGGACGATCAAGACGGGGGATCCGGGGACGG